>ERZ894251.365-NODE-365-length-26460-cov-26.760689_pt1 | contig 26460 bp, 22 predicted proteins | sample MGYA00380301_ERZ894251 | MGnify/ENA primary metagenome ERZ894251 (study PRJEB32331, sample SAMN06328418) | human gut metagenome | biome: human gut microbiome; feature: stool | host: Homo sapiens | collected 2014-02-13 ... | reverse complement strand
GCATATAAGAATCCAGCTTAAGATGGACAGATGCGAAACCACACTGCTAGATGGTAGTCCATGTACTTAAGCAAACAGCCAGCCGGTTTGAAGCTAACTTCCATGTCAGGGGAACGGACTGTTTATGAAGCAACCATTACTGGTTCAACAGGGAGGAAAAGAACTATTACCTGATTGACACTAGGACAATTATATCATGGGCTTTGCTAAGCCTATTGAACAATATTTATTTGGTAACTAGATACATGTATTTATGTATCTAAAAGATATTATACGAGGAGGAAAATTATGAAGAAAAAAACAGTTTCATTATTACTTGTAGCAGCAATGGCTGTCGGAATGCTTGCAGGATGCGGTGGTGGAAAATCTTCCATCAGCCAGGATGGCTCATCCGATGCAGCAGAAGGCAATGAAAAAGCAGAAATGGCAGATGCAAAGGATGTAGACGGAACAACCATTACTTTCTGGCATTCTATGGGTGGAGTCAATGGACAGGCAATCGATACACTTGTCAAAAAATTTAATGATGAAAATGAATATGGAATTACTGTAGAAGCACAGTATCAGGGAGAATATGATGATTCTCTGAACAAATTAAAGAGCGCACAGATCGGAAATATGGGTGCAGATCTGGTACAGGTCTATGAAATCGGTACCCGTTTTATGATCGAATCCGGCTGGACAGTGCCAATGCAGGAAATGATCGATGCAGATAATTATGATGTATCCGAGATCGAACCGAACCTTGCTGCATATTATACGATTGATAATCAATTATATTCGATGCCTTTTAACTCATCTACCCCAATTATGTATTATAATAAAGATATGTTCGACAAAGCCGGTATTACAGAAATCCCGGACAGCCTGGAAGCAATCGATGAGATTGGCGATCAGTTAATGAGCAAAGGCGGTGCCGGAGAAGTAATGTCTCTTGGTATTTACGGATGGTTCTTCGAGCAGTTTATCGGAAAACAGGGTCTGGACTATGCCAATAACGGAAATGGGCGTGAAAAGGCCGCAACAGCAGTTGACTTTGACAAAAACGGTGCAGCCAAGAATATCCTGACCGCATGGCAGAAACTCAACAAAGACGGTTATGCTCCAATCGTCGGAAAAGGCGGTGATGCAGGACTTGCAGATTTCTCAGCCGGAAAGTCCGCAATCACACTTGGTTCTACAGCTTCATTAAAACAGATCCTGCAGGATGTAAACGGAAAATTTGAAGTGGGAACTGCATATTTTCCGAAGGTATCTTCAAGTGATGAAGGCGGCGTATCCATCGGTGGGGCTTCTCTGTGGGCACTGAATAATAAAGATCCAAAGAAACTCCGTGCAACATGGGAATTCGTAAAATTCCTGATTTCTCCGGAATCACAGGCATACTGGAATGCACAGACAGGATATTTCCCGGTTACCACAAAAGCACACGATGAACAGACATTCAAAGATAATATCGCGCAGTATCCTCAGTTCCAGACAGCAATCGATCAGCTCCATGATTCTTCACCGGAATATTGCGGTGCGCTTTTAAGTGTATTCCCGGAAGCAAGAGCAACTGTTGAGTCTGAAATCGAAAGTATGCTGAATGGAAAAGAAGATGTCGACACAGCAGTACAGAAAATGTCAGATTCGATCAACAAAGCGATCACTGACTACAATACTGTAAATAATTAAAAAGAATCGAGGCAGTAAACATTGAGCAAAACAAAAATATTTGCACACAGAGGTGCAAGCGGATATGCACCGGAAAACACGTTGGAAGCATTTGCACTGGCAATCACACAGGGTGCTGACGGAATCGAGCTTGACGTACAGCTTACAAAGGATGGAATCCCGGTTGTGATCCATGATGAAACCATCGACAGAGTTACAGAAAAAAAGGGATGGGTCAAGGATTATACCTTAAAAAAGTTAAAAGAGCTTACAGTACTGAAAAACAAATTCCCGGAGTATTCCGCAGCAAAGATCCCAACCCTGGAAGAAGTACTGGATGCGGTAAAAGCATCCGGTATCCAGGTCAATATTGAACTGAAAACAGGAATTTACTGGTATCCGGAAATCGAGCAGAAGGTTGCGGATCTTGTAAAAAAAGCCGGAATGGAAGAGCGGGTGATTTATTCTTCCTTTAACCATTACAGCATCCAGCAGATGAAGAAAATTGTGCCGGAAGCAGAAACCGCTTATCTGTACAGTGATGTGATCCTGAATGTTGCAGAGTATGCGAAGAATACAAAAGTAGACGGACTGCATCCGGCAGTATATCATGTAAAAATGGCAGATTTCCTGAAAGAATATCTGGGCAGCAATCTGAATGTCCGTGTCTGGACAGTCAATGAAAAAGCGGATATGAAATGGCTGATCGATGCAGGAGTAACTGCAATTATCACCAATTATCCAGACATGGCAGTGCAGATCAAAAAAGAAGCGGAAGTATAAGATCATGCTGGAAAATAAAAAACTTTTTCTGCTGGATATAGACGGTACGATCTGTAAAGGGAATCAGCTTGTTGAAGGATCCGCAGCTTTCCTAAAAGACATCAAGGCAAATGGCGGGCAGTTTGTATTTATCACAAACAATGCAACCAAGAGCATCGATGATTATATCAGATTTTTTCAGGTTCTTGGAATCCACACCGATTACACCAATTTCCTGACAGCATCCTATGTAACCATTGATTATCTGAAGAAAAATCATGCCGGAGAACTGATCTATGTGCTGGGAACCCGGTCCTTTATCCGGGAACTCAAAAAAAATAAAATCCACGTAACAAGCGATTGCGAGGATGAAGGAATTACCTGTGTTGTGGTTTCTTATGATAATCAGCTGACGTATGAAAAACTATCTGATACATGTAAGCTGCTGAGTACAAAAAATGTGGATTATCTTGCAACAAATCCAGACTATGTATGTCCGATTGAATTTGGATTTGTACCAGACTGTGGCTCCATCTGTGAAATGCTTGCACATGCGGTAAAGCGAATGCCGTATTTTATTGGTAAGCCGCAGCCTGAAATGGTAGAACTTGCATTGCAGCGGAATCATTACCGGAAAGAAGAGACTTTAATCGTTGGAGACCGCCTGTATACGGATATCTTATGTGGATATCATGCCGGTGTTGAGACGGTACTTGTATTATCCGGTGAGGCAACAAAAGAAGAAGCGAAGGCATACGAACATCAACCGGATTACGTGATGTCATCCGTTGATGAGTTGCATGAAGCATGGAGCAAAAGTATTTCTTAAATAAAAGAAAATATGTTTACTAAAACAGGGTATGTATGGCAAATGAAGCTGTACATACCCTGTCTGTATATTCAGGTCAATTCTTGATTGCCTCTGTTTTAACTGTAAAAAACACTTGCATAGGCGAACGTATGTTTGTATAATAGAAATATGAATACAGAAATGACAAATGAACATTATACAATACAGGAAAAATTACATATTCTTGCTGATGCTGCAAAGTATGATGTCGCATGTACATCAAGCGGCTCAAGTCGCCGGGGACAGAAAGGAGAACTCGGTAATGCCGTTTCATGTGGAATTTGTCACAGCTTTGCGGCAGACGGAAGATGTATTTCTTTACTTAAGATCTTAATGACCAATCATTGTGTCTACGATTGCAAATACTGCATTAACCGTGCGAGCAATGATGTAAAAAGAGCTACGTTTACTCCGGAAGAGATCTGTAATCTTACAGTCGAATTTTATAAACGGAATTATATAGAAGGACTTTTCCTAAGTTCCGGTATTTTGAAAAATCCAACCTATACGATGGAAAAGATGTGCGAGACACTGTTACTTCTCCGCACAAAATATCATTTTAATGGCTACATTCATGTGAAGACGATTCCGGGGGCTTCGGATGAATTACTTGCGGCTGCCGGTTATCTGGCAGACCGTGTCAGCGTGAATCTGGAACTGCCAACTTCTGAGGGCCTTCGTAAGCTGGCACCGAACAAGACTATGCAGACAATCCTAAGTCCGATGGGAAAGGTGCAGAATACTATTGCCGCATATCGCATGGCAATCGGAAAATCATCATATATGGAAAGAAGCCGTGGAAATCAGTTCCTGCATAACGGAATTTTTTCTGATACTTCCAAACAACAGTTCCAAAGAAAACTGGATAGCAGGGCAGCGCTGCAAAAAGCAGCAGATGTATCCCCAATTACTGTACAGTCAAATCCTGAGCTACTGGATTCTTCCTTCACCTGGAATCAGGCATATCAACTTGCACCACATGATATGTCCAGATTAAAACGCAGCTTTACACCGGCAAGACAAAGCACCCAGATGATCATCGGAGCGACAGGCGAAAGCGATTATACCTTATTACAAACCACGCAGCAGCTTTATCAGGGATTTGATCTGAAACGTGTCTTTTATTCGGCATATATCCCGCTGAATGAAGATCCTGTTCTGCCTGAGATTGGAACTCCACCGCCGCTTTTGCGTGAACACAGGCTTTATCAGGCAGACTGGCTTCTCCGATTTTACGGATTTCAGGCAGATGAACTTTTAACGACAGAGAAACCAAATTTTAATGAGCTTCTGGATCCGAAGTGTGATTGGGCATTACGTCATCTGGAATTATTTCCCGTTGAAGTAGAAACGGCAAGCTATGCAGAACTCCTCCGCGTACCCGGAGTCGGACCGAAATCAGCTAGCCGTATTGTAAATGCACGAAGATATGGCAGAATGGATTTCACAAGTCTGAAGAAAATGGGAGTTGTGCTGAAAAGAGCGCACTATTTCATCACCTGTGGCGGAAAACAGATGTATCACACACCACTTGAAGAGACTTATATCACAAGACAACTGGTCAGCGTAGACCGGAAGGAATCCTGGGAAATGGCTCATGCAAATGAAGGCTTCTCACAGATGACACTTGCTGATTTTGGAATTGGATAGTTACATCATTAGGGCAGAAAATACTTATAGCAATATGAGAAAGCAGGAAATTTATGAAGATATATACTTGTAAGGACCGGTTGGAAGACATCATGACCTGTATCTATGATGCATGGGCAGATGCTTTGCTAATCGGTCATGATCAGATAAGACTGAAAAAAGAACCGATTTTCCAGGCGACACTGCTGGATGAATATATCCATGTAGACGGAGACTGTTCAAAGGCAGAAAAAGTCACCCGGTCTATCCGCAGAGATATTTCTTCCAGAGCATATCTGTATGTGTATTACGCATCCCTTTCAGCAGAAGAAGACGCACTGCAGGCAATCTATAATTTTTTACGAGTTGGATTTGCAATAGGAGCAGATGTACTTGAACATTATACGAACCCACATGTGATGCGGATTATGGAATTATATCGTAATGTTGGAAATGAAAGCCATCATTTCCGTGAATTCGCCCGGTTTCAAAGTCTCGACGGGCGTGTGTATGTCAGCCATCTGGAACCCAAAAGTGATGTGATCATGCTGGTTGGAAGACATTTCGCAGACCGTATGCCATCGGAATATTGGATGATCGTTGACGATAACCGGAAGACCGTCTGTGTCCATCCAAAAGACGGAGAAAATTATCTTCGTTATCTGACGGACGGAGAGTTTGAGGCACTTCGGAAAACAGAAGAGTACGAAGATGAATACACTGGGATGTGGAAGATATTTTTCCATACGATCGGGATCAAAGAGCGGGAGAATTATGTCTGTCAGAGGAATCTTTTTCCGATCTGGAAGAGAAAGCATGCTGTGGAATTTAAAGAATAATCGCAGAAATTAAAAAGCAACAAAGAATAACTCTGGTTAAAAATCATGAGCAGGAAACAGTGATGTCAATGCTGCGTGGACTTCAGAAGTAGAAGAACAGTTCGAGTATATGTATCGGCTGTTCTTTTTTGGCTTTTAAGCGTAAAAACGGTAATGTTTTTCTTGTACATAGTCGAGCATTAGAGTATAATAAACTCAGTTTTTTCATATGTTTAAAAGCTATAATAAGGAAAACGGCAAAACAGATCAAAGTCTGCGACGCAAGGCTATAGTGCCTGTAAAATGGTAGCCAGTTGCCACGTTAAAGATGCATTGTCTGCAATGACAATGCTCTTTTTCGGTTTGGTTGTTCTGGTGAATATAGGCATTCGTGCAGATAGCAGTCAAAGGGATTTGACAAGGTCAAGAGCCGAATTAAACGCAGTAACGTATGCAGATCATATGAAGGCTGATATCGTGAGAGGAATTGATATTACAAATTTGGCAAAACCTCTGGATATTGAAAAGATGAAAAATACTATTAAAGATATTTGTCCCTAATATAGGGAGAAAGTAAATGAATAGCATAGTTATTGAAATGAATATTATTTAAGATTCGGGATAAATGGTGAAATGCAGACAAACAAGAAAAATAAAAATATAATAGGTATTATACAGAGTTTCCTTATATTGATATTAGTGGTTCTTATTATTTTTATGATGATTCAGATTAGCAGGCTGCAGGGGACAGCACGCGTAATAAATTATGCAGGTCTGGTACGTGGCGCTACACAGCGCGAAGTAAAATTAGAAATTACAGGAAACCAAAATGATGAATTAATTAAATATTTGGATGACATTCTTCTTGGATTGAGATATCAGGATGGACATTATAATCTGGTAAAACTCAATGACGAAGAATATCAGGGGAAATTGAAAATCCAGAGTGATTACTGGGATAAATTGAAAACAGAAATTGAAGCAGTAAGAAACAAGGGATACGAAAATACAGACATTGTTAATATGAGTGAAATATATTTTACGATGGCAGATGAAACTGTCTCTGCCGCAGAAAGCTATTCAGAAAAGATCGCTATAAAGATTCGTACTATAGAGCTTTTGTCGGCACTTGATATGTTGATTCTGGTGATATTGGTTATTATGCAGACTCTAAAGGCAATGCAGATGGCAATGCAAAACAGATTGCTGGAACAGAAAGCATTCGTAGATGCCCATACTGGGCTGCCAAATAAAAATGCCTGTAATGAGCTTCTTAATAAAAAAGATATAATTACAGGTTCTACAGCATGCATAATGTTTGATTTAAATAATCTAAAAACTATAAATGATACAATGGGACATTCCGCAGGAGATCAGTTAATAATGAATTTCTCAAAGTTTTTGCGAAGTGTTATTCCAGAAAAGGATTTTGTTGGAAGATATGGCGGAGATGAGTTTATAGCAGTCATTTATCATACAAATGAGGCGGAAATTAAGGAAATATTAAAAGGTTTGTACAGAGAAAAAGATAGATTAAATAGTTATGAAAATCAAATACCAATCGACTATGCATGCGGATGGGCATTATCCTCCGATAATATGTCGTGTACAATGCAGATGTTATTGGATGATGCAGATGCTAATATGTATAAAAATAAACAGTTATGCAAGAAATATAATTAGCATTCTTAAGGAAAATGATTAAAAAACTATCGATAGGGAGTGCCTTTTTTAATTTATAGGATTTCTAAAGACCACAAGAATAAAGGAAATAGAAAATATGAATAAAAGACAAAAAATACTGATTGCCGATGATGCAAAGTTTAACAGGGATATATTGAAAGAATTTCTTGGAGAAACCTATGATTATCTGGAAGCTGAAAATGGAAATCAGGTAATCCAGATGCTAGGAGAAAATATTGGAATTGATCTGATGCTTTTAGATATCAATATGCCACAGATGAATGGTTTTGAAGTCTTGGAAATAATGAAAAGAAGCCAGTGTATTGATGAAACTCCAGTTATTATGATCTCTGCTGAAGAATCTGTTGATGCTATGCGTAAAGCATATGAAATGGGAATTACAGATTATATTACACGACCTTTTGATTCTGTTATTGTAAAGAAAAGAGTCCAGAATACCCTAGAACTTTATGCGAACCAAAAGCGTCTGATCAATGTGGTTGTTGATCAGGTTTATGAAAAAGAAGAAAACAATGATATTATGCTCAGGATTCTGAGCAATGTATTAGGGTCACGTAACAGTGAGAGCAGCGAACATATTTTACATATCCGTACTGCGACGAAAATGATGCTGAGACAACTGTTAAAAACAACGGATGCTTATCATCTGACGGAGACCGATATTGCTATAATCACAACCGCTTCTTCGCTTCATGATATTGGTAAAATACGCATTCCGGAAGAAATACTGAATAAACCCGGAAGACTGACCGATGAAGTATTTAAAATTATGAAAACTCATAGTGAGATTGGAGCATCCATGATCTGGGATATGCATTTTTTACAAGATCATCCACTGGTACATACCGCATGGGAAATCTGCAGATGGCATCATGAAAGATGGGATAGAAAGGGTTACCCGGATGGTCTGAAAGGTGAAGAAATACCAATTTCTGCACAGGTGGTGTCTATTGTGGATGTTTATGATGCTCTTACCAGTGAACGATGTTATAAGAAAGCATTTGATCATGATACCGCAATCAAGATGATTCTGGACGGGCAATGCGGGCAGTTCAATCCGGTTCTTCTTAGGTGCCTGAAAGAACTAAGCCTTCAGTTTTCCAAGATGTATAAGAATGAAACGAATGATAATACACAGTATTATGAAGCACAGAGGCTCTCTGACGAAATACTAAAGGAAAAGTCTTTACCCCGTAAAAATTATTCGCAGCATGTCATTAAGATCATGCGGGAAAAGATAGAGTTTTTTAAAATGGACAGTGGCAAAATTTCCATTGAGTATAATGCAATTTCAGGTCGGCTGATTATAATTAACGGAAACCGGCAGATACTGTGTCAGAGAGATGATCCGAAATTTGATATATTCAAACTGTTCGAAGTAAGCAGTGAAGATATTCAACATATCAGAGCGTTACTGGACCAAACATCAATACAGAATACAGAAATCTCATTGCAGTTAATGGCAAAGGTGGAAAATAAAAGGCAGATGTATGATCTGAAACTGCATACCTTATGGTCTCCTTTAAAGAAAGATGGATATATAGGAATTGTCGGATATCTCTCTTGATTGGTGATATTATTTTTGGATATATCGAAATAAGAAAAAGGATAATGTAATTACTCTGTTAGTAAATTGACACAAGTTGGCTGTAGAGTATAATTATAGTAAAAGTACAGCAGAAGCTGTCGCAAAGATATTTATAAAAATGTTGTGGGGGTATTGAACATTAATGAATGTAAAATTAAAATCTGGAAGCAAGCAAGCGACTGTAGCCTGGAGGGTGGGAGAAAGATGAAGAAGTGCAAATTAGTACAGAATATAATGAATTTCAAATTTTGTTACATTATATTTTGCACAATTATATGTTTTATTGTTTTATCCGTTCCTGCATCTGCCAAAGAAGACTCTGACAATGTTATCCGGGTAGGATCTTTTGAAGAAACTTATAATAACGTCAATGAAAAAGGGGAAAGAAGTGGATATGGTTATGAGTATCTTCAAGATATTGCAGGTTATGCAGGATGGACATATAAATACATAACAAGTGATTGGAAAAACTGCTTTACACAGTTGGAAAATGGAGAGATTGATATTCTTGGTGGCATTTCCTATACAGACGAACGTGCTGAAAATATGCTTTTTTCCGATATGCCTATGGGGGAAGAGAAATATTACATCTATACGGATGCATCCAATATGGATCTTACAGCAGGAAATTGGGATTCTTTTGAGGGAAAAATATTGGTGTGTCTAAAGATAATATACTGGAGGATGTGCTTAATGAATGGGAATCAAAATATGGTCTGCATACGAAGCATATCAATGTTTCTACAACCACAGAAATTATGGACAAACTGTCGAACCATGAAATTGACTGCTTCGTTTCGGAAGAAGACCCCCGTTGGGAAGAATCGGAGATTTCGCCGATTACAAGTATTGGAGAGACAGAAATCTATTTCGTTATAAATCCAGAACGTCCGGATATCAAAGAAGCACTGGATAGTGCTATGCGCAGAATTAAGGATGACAACCCATTTTACACAGATGATCTCTACAGGCGTTATCTTTCTGCACAGAGCAGCTCGTTTCTTTCAAAAGAAGAAAGTGAGTGGATCGGGCAGCATGGTGCAATCCGGATAGGGTATCTGAATCAGGATGGAGGTATCAGCCGTGTAGATCCATCAACAGGTAAACTGACAGGTGTTATTACAGATTATGTGGATCTTGCAGAAAATTGTCTGCAAGGTCAGACTCTGGAATTTAAATTAAATGGATATGAGACAAGAAGTGAACTGCTTCAGGCATTGCAGGATGGAAAAATAGACCTGGTTTTTCATACAAACCAGAATCCATACTTTGCAGAAACAAATGGATTTGCTTTGTCGGATACGCTATTGACTCTCAATATGGCAGCAATTACGGCAAAGGATTCTTTTGATGAAAATAAAGAGAATACAGTTGCCGTTGAAAAAGATGATTTTGCATTGAAAGCATATCTTTCATACAATTATCCGCAATGGAAGGTTGTGGAATATGAGACATCAGATGCAGCAATAAAAGCAATGCAAAAAGGGGAGACGGATTGTATTGTAAGTAATTCAGGTACTGTTTCAGACTATTTGAAAAATAATAAGCTTCATAGTGTTTTCCTGACAAAAGAAGCTGATGTTCCATTTGCTATTCAGCAGGGAGAACCGGTTCTTTTGTCCATTCTGAATAAAACACTGACATCTATGCCTACAACTCAATTTTCAGGTGCAGTAGTTTCGTATAATGCTTCCTCACGAAAAGTTACAGCGAAGGATTTTATTCAGGACAATTTACTGACAGTTTCACTTATCGCTGGAATTTCTTTTTTCGTTGTTCTGTGTATAATTCTTGATTCTTTGAAAAAATCAAAACGTGCGGAAGAAAAATCCAAGAAGTCTGCTGAGCAGGCATTGAAGCTGAATCAGGAGCTTGAAGAAAAACGGCAGGAATTACAAAATGCACTTGTAGAAGCACAGAGTGCCAATAAGGCTAAGACTTCCTTTTTAAATAACATGTCTCATGACATCAGGACACCGATCAATGGCATTATGGGCATGCTTACAATTCTTGAAAAAAGCGGAAATGATGGTGAGCGGGCAAAAGATTGCCTGAATAAAATAAATGAGTCTTCGAAACTGCTATTATCATTGGTAAATGATGTTTTGGATATGGCAAAGTTAGAATCGGATACCGTGGTTTTTAGTGATGAATCCATCAATCTGGAGCAGGTATGTCAGGAAATCACGGAGTCACTATCTTTTCAGGCAGAAGAAAAAGGACTTCATGTTATAGGAGAACATGATGATTACAGTGGTATATATGTTTGGAGCAATGCAGTTCATCTGAAAAAAATATTGATGAATCTGTTTACAAACAGTATGAAGTACAATAAGGTGAATGGTTTTATTTACATGAGTATGAGAACGATTGAAAGATCAGAAGATCACATGACATGTGAATTTAAAATAAAAGATAATGGAATTGGAATGTCAGAAGAATTTATAAAAAATGAATTGTTTACTCCATTTGTACAGGCAGATAATTCCCCACGTTCTGATTATAATGGGACAGGTCTTGGAATGCCTATTGTGAAACAACTTGTAGAAAATATGGGTGGAACCATAACAGTTGAAAGTAAGCTGGGTGAAGGGAGCTGTTTTACTGTAGTACTTCCATTTAAAATTGATACGAATGCACGACCGGAAGAAAAAGAAGATTTCAATGCAGATCTATCAGGTGTCCGGATATTATTGGCTGAAGATAATGAGCTGAATGCGGAAATAGCAGAATTTATGCTGATGGAAAATGGGGCTGAAGTAGAAACAGTGAAAAATGGGTTAGAAGCTGTTCAGCACTTTGAAGCCTGCGAATCAGGAACATACGATGTTATTTTAATGGATGTCATGATGCCGGTGATGGATGGGCTTACTGCCACAAAAACAATAAGATCCCTGGAACGGCAGGATGCAAAAACAATCCCTATCATTGCTATGACTGCAAATGCGTTTAGGGAAGATGCAGAAAAGTGTATGGAAGCAGGAATGAATGCACATTTGTCAAAGCCGATTGTGATTGAGGAAGTGATAAAAACGATTTTAAGGTATGTTCATAATGATTAGCAGAGGTTCATGAATTAACGGAATACAATTGACAGGAGGGCTAAAAGATGACAATGCAGGAGTGCTATAAAGCTATCGGAGGAAATTATGAGGCTGTTTTGGGACGCCTTCACATCGAAGCAGTGCGCACACATTGAAAGGGGTGTGTCAGAATCTTTCCTTTGACCGTCTGTATGAGGTTAGTAATGAGTTGACAGAACTTTTGAGAGATAGAACCGGAGAGAAGCCGGGGATACCGGAATCAATGGAAAAAGTAACAGAAGTATAATTCTTACTAGAAGATTGACGAGGAGAAGTTGTATGAGTCAGGATATTATTAATAATCGTTTTTTGAAGAGTCGGTATTTGCTATTGCCGATGGATACTGCGTGATCAATCTCACAAAGAGTATCGTACGTGGTTCCATGTATCAGGTAGTTAATGGGAAAAAATATAATCTGAATGAACAATTAGGTTTGCCGGAAAATTCAAGCTTACAGAGTCTGGTAGATGCATGGGCATTGACTATACCAGAGGAAGGTCTTAAAGATTTTCTGCACGAGTTTGACAGAGAACGATTATTAAATCGGTTTGAAAATGGTGAACGGCATATATCGTTCCGATACTGGACCAGGACTGCTACTTTTGAGTCCATGCTTGCAGAAGATCACATGGCTCTGTACCGTGAAGAGGAAACTGGAGATGTCATTGCAGTTAATTATGTTCTTGACCGTACAGAACATTATCGCTTAGAGGAAAAAGAGCGGGCACTGGAAAAATCAAACAGAGAGTATGCGAAGCTTCTGGAAGAAGAGAAAAAGCATACAGCTATGATCGAGGAATTGACAAAAAAACTGCAAAGTCAGCTGGAGTTATTTACCGTATCCATCCCCGGCGGCGTCAAAATCAGCAATGATGACCCGGAATACTCTTTCAAATATGTTTCAGAACAATTTGCAAACATGCTCGGTTACGCAACACCAAAGGAACTGTTGGATGCTTCTGGCGGTAATATTATCGGACTTGCTCATCCAGATGACGTGATGGTCGGACTTGCAGATGCATTAAATCAATATACTCATTCTGATCATTATGCTACTATTTACCGGATACGCTGTAAGGACGGCACATACAAATACATCGAGGATCGTGGACAGAAAGTACTACAGGAAGACGGAACCATTGAACATTGGAATCTCATGCTGGATAAAAATGACTTCATGCATAAATCAATTGCCTTGGAAAGTGAAAAGAAAGCAAATAAAAGCAAGTCTGATTTTCTCTCCAGGATGTCTCACGATATGAGAACCCCGCTGAATGGAATTATCGGATTGCTGAAGATTGCTGAGAAACATTTTAATGACAGGGAATTGGTCCTGGAAAATTTCAGAAAAATGCAGGTAGCTGCAGACTACCTATTGTCTCTTATTAACGATATCCTTCAGATGAGCAAAATTGAAGATGGAAATGTACCTCTGACGCAGGAAATCATCAACTTTGAGGAATTAAGTCAGGATGTTCTGACTATCATAGAACAGCGGGCAAAAGACAGAGGAATCCAGATGCAGTTCCGTGCAAAAAAGAAAGGGCTTCGATATCCTTTTATTTATGGAAGTCCGGTACATTTAAGACAGATATTTCTTAATATTTATGGAAACTGTATTAAGTATAACCGGATTGGCGGCAAGATAATAACGGTGTCAGGTTATACAGAAGCTGTTGACGGAATTACGACATATGAGTGGACCATTACTGATACTGGCATTGGTATGAGTAAGGAATACCAGGAGCATATATTTGATCCGTTTTCGCAGGAAAGAGAGGATGCAAGAAGTACACAGCAGGGAATTGGACTGGGAATGGCGATTGTAAAAGGTCTGATTGAAAAGATGGGGGGAACTATTGAAGTTAAAAGCGAAGAAGGCATTGGCTCAACCTTTATCATCAGGATTCCGTTTAAACTTGCTCCCGCACCAGATACAGTAAAGAAAACAGCGGCACAGATGGATATCAGCGGATTAAACTTATTGCTGGTGGAGGATAATGAACTGAATACAGAAATTGCGGAAACGCTGTTGTCTGATGAAGGTGCAAATCTGACAGTTGCAGAAGATGGACTGCAGGCGGTCAGAATGTTCCAGGAGAAACCGGAAGGTTATTTTGACGCAATTCTGATGGATATCATGATGCCTGTAATGGATGGGATTACTGCGACAAAAACAATCCGGTCACTGAAACATCCAGATGCTGAGACGATCCCGATTATTGCCATGACAGCAAATGCATTCAGAGAAGATAAAGAAAAGTGTCTGGCAGCAGGAATGAATGCTCACTTGGCAAAGCCTATAAAAATTGAAAACATAAAGAGAATTTTGTGTGAATATTGTGTGTAGTGGTTGCAACTTCTCAAATCCGTATTATTTTTCACGTTCTGTAGGATATTATAACGTAAATGTAAAACTGGCAGGTATTTCTGCTGAATAAGACAGCAAATTAGAAGATAGCAGTTTGGCGAGCCGATCGATAACTGACAATGCAGGCTGGCATACGCAAAATACACAGATTTTCTATCCAACATTATTGACGTGTAAAAATTTTTATGGTATTTTTATTTCTAAAAAAAGAGATTATTTTAAAGGCAAACCTGTTGAAAGGCAGGAGCGCAAAGCCAGAAGGGACTAAAGTCAGAAAGCTTGACCATGTCAGCCGGTTGCCACTGTTTCCATATCATCATAATATATGGAAAAGATGTTTGAACAGAAGAGATTCCGATACCTTTTATACTATATAGATGTGTCATTTTAGAGAAATATAATAGGGACACTGGCAGATTTTGGCAAGTGTCCTTTTTGCATGCAAAAATGGGTAATAAAACTGGCAGGGACAGGTTTTCTGTATACAGATAAAAGCAAGATGAAGAAGGCATAAGACGGAGAAAGGATTTTTATAAAATGAAAAATTATGAAGACAAAATATATTCCTTAGGTGAGACTGTAACGGGGCAGACACAGGCCATGTCACAGGCCGTACAGAAAACACTGGAAAGTAATGGCGGGGTAGGTATAATGACAGGATCTTATGACCAAAACCTGTCTATTTTGTCTGTGGATAATCTGCTGTTGCATAGTACAGGATATACATTCGATACTTTCATGGAACAGACAAAAGGCTCATTGAGAAACTTCTTTTATGACGAGGAAGATATACTGGAGCGAGACCGTTTTTTGCAGCTTCACGGAACAGGGGAAGCACAGATCCTTGCAGCAGACGGTACAGTGAAAAATGTACGGCTTTGTAAAGAGGATGCGACAGATGAGGCGGGCAGACAGATCTGAGTTATGTCCGTACAAGTCAACTGGGATCATGTAAATTTGGCACTGCTCAATGAGGCTATCTGTTCTGGCTTCTGGTATTTTGACTGTGACGAAAACAGTGAGATTGTGAATGCAAACTGGAGTCATGAATTCCGAAAAATGCTTGGCTATCATGACACTCTGGACTTTCCGAATAAACTGGAATCCTGGTCAGATCTTCTGCATCCACAGGATAAAGAAAGAGTAATGGTGCAGCTTCAGGCGGCAATTAAGGATAAAACGAACCAGATAAAATACCAGGTAGAGTATCGTATGAGAATGAAGGATAATCAATACCAGTGGTTTCGGGCATCGGCAGAAGTAATACGCCGTCTGGATGGTTCTACCAGCAGGATTGCCGGGATTTTTATTAACATTGATGCGGAGAAAAAAGAAATCATGCAGGCACAAAAATCTGCTGCTTTCCACCGGGCTTTTACGAAAGCAGATTTGTGCGAGTATTATGTGAATCTGGAAGCGAATACTTTTGATACCTTTAAGGTTGAACCGTCCCTGATGACCGTCTTTGAACAGAGTCATACGTGGGATGAATTGATCCGGCATTTTGTGGATTCCTATGTTGTGGAGACAGATAAGAAGGCGGTATCCTCTTTTTACGACCGTGGTTATATTGCAGAAAGGCTGAAGGGTCTGGAAACCGAATTGGCTTTAGAGTGCCGTATCACTCTGAATGGAAAAGAACGATGGGTCCGCAATGTGGTCATACGTGGCGAAATAGAGGATTCAGAATATGCCATGATCTTTCTGCGTGATATCACAGAGGCAAAGGTAGAGAGCGCACGGCATGCAGATGGCAGCGGATAATGCTTCCATGGAGCAGCTGATTCAGAGTATTGTGCGTCTGGTTGACCGCTTTGTTGTCTGTGATCTGGAAAATGACAGATATGAATTCTACAATCTGAATGGACAGATGATATATAAACCTCTGGGATTTTATCATGATTTTCAGATGCAGGTTCTTGAAAAATATAAGACACTGGAACCATTGGAAGCTATAGATATCCTGATAACCCCGGATAATATTCGGAAAAAACTGAAAAGTGAAAATGATATTTATAAGTTTGAGTATTGCAGCCTGGATGAAAAGACTTATAAAATCGCTTCTTATATTCCCTTGGAATGGAAGAATGGAAAGCTGGAAAAGGTATTACTGGCATCCATGGATGTGACACAGGAAAAGAAAGCAGAGATTGAATCCCGTCAGGCACTGAAAGAAGCTTACCGGTCCGCAGAAAATGCAAATCGTGCGAAAACAGAATTCCTTTCCAATATGTCCCATGATATCCGGACCCCAATGAATGCGATTGTGGGTCTGACGGCAATCGCAGGAGCGAATGTTGAGAGCAAGGACAGAGTCATTGAATGCCTCGGCAAGATCACAGAATCAAGCCGCCATCTGCTGGGGCTGATCAATGAAGTATTAGATATGGCACGTATTGAAAGTGGAAAAATGACACTGGCACAGGAAGATTTCAATCTGTCAGAGCTGGTAGATAATCTTATTACACTTACGAAACCGGTGCTTGATGAACATAAACATAATTTTGATATACACATCAATCATATTGAACATGAGGCTGTCTGTGGTGACAGCTTGAGGATTCAGCAGGTATTTTTGAATCTGATGAGTAATGCGATCAAGTATACACCGGATGGTGGAAATATTATTTTTTCCATAGAGGAAAAACCCAATGGATTTTCAGAACTTGGATGCTATGAATTTACGATTGAGGATAATGGAATCGGTATGTCACCAGAATTCCAAAAAATCATGTTTGATCCTTTCAGCCGTGCAGATGACCAACGGACAACCAGAGTTCAGGGAACCGGTCTTGGAATGGCAATCAGCAGAAATATTGTGAACCTGATGAATGGTAATATTAAAGTGGACAGTACCTTGCATAAGGGAACCAGAATTACGGTAACAATTTATCTGGAGCTTCAGGAAAAAGAAAAAGAACAGGACAAAAATCTGATGAATCTGCCGGTTCTGGTAGTGGATGATGATAAGACATGCTGTGAAAGTACAGTTGCCACACTGAAGGAAATCGGTATTATGGGTGAATGGGTTCTCTCTGGTAGGGAAGCGGTTGAGCGCTGTTATGCACGGCATGAGTTGAAAGATGATTACTTTGCTGTTATTTTAGACTGGAAGATGCCGGATATGGATGGTATAGAGACTGCCAGACAGATCCGGAAACGGATCGGGAAAGAGATTACCATCATTGTACTGACATCCTATGAATTCAGCGAAATTGAAGAAGAGGCAAAGGCTGCAGGTGTAGATGCTTTTATTGCAAAACCGCTGTTCCGCTCCCGGCTGACGGCTACACTGCGGCAGTTTACTTCAGGCAGAAAAGAAAATACAGCGAGAAATTATCTGGAGAAGTTGTCAGAATCAGACTACACGGGGAAAAAGATTCTGCTGGTTGAGGATAATGAGTTGAACAGAGAAATTGCTGGTGAAATTCTGCAGATGACAGGTGCAAAAGTGGAAACGGCAGAAAATGGAAAAATCGCAGTTGAAAAAGTGGAAGCTTCTCCGGAAGGATTGTATGATCTTGTTTTTATGGATATCCAAATGCCTGTCATGAATGGTTATGAGGCAACTGCAGCAATCAGGAGCCTTCCGGGTGAACGGGGAAAGCTGCCGATTATTGCCATGACTGCCAATGCTTTTGCAGAAGACGTACAGCTGGCCAAAAATACAGGCATGAATGGACATCTTGCGAAACCGTTGGATATGAATAAGCTGAATGATGTTCTGGAAGGCTGGCTGTAATTGCTGCCCAATTATTGAATTAATGATTTTATCAGGAAAGAATGAGGAAAATACGAGTATGGAAAAGGCAAAACATTATCTGATAGCGTTATTGTTAGGGGTGCTTGTAGCAGCTACTGTTTTGTCTGGATGTGGACAATCTCAAAAAGCAATATCTAAAAATGATGAGCACCTTACCGTGTATCTGTGGGAAAATAGTTTGATAAAAAATATTGCTCCATATATTCAGGAGCAGTTTCCAGATCAGGATATTGAATTTATTATTGGTAACAATGATACCGATTTATACAGCTATTTTGAAGAACATGGTGAACTGCCGGATATCATAACTGTACGCCGATTTTCTGGAAAAGATGCACAGGATCTGGAGCCATATCTTATGGATTTTGCTTCTTATGATGTGGTTTCCAGATATTTTCCTATGCATTACAATATTATAAAAATGCGAAGGATGAGATCCAGTGGCTGCCTGTCTGCGGGATTCCACAGACAATTATTGCCAATAAGACATTGTTTGAACAGTATGGAATCAAGATACCGGAAAATTATGAGGAATATGCACAGGCATGCCAGCAATTTTATGATAATGGTATAAAACCTTATTCCCTGGATCTTGCAGAAGACTGGTCTGCTCATGAGGTGATTCAGACAGGTGCAATTGGTGAATTCATGAGTCTGGATGGAATCGAATGGAGAAGCTCAGCTGAAAGTGCATCAGAGGATATCGCGTTTGATGACGCATTATGGAAACGTATTTTTTCAGAAACCAATACATTTCTGAAGGACTCACATTTTACGAAAGATGATATCAGCGTCGATATTGATACTGCAACTCAGATGTTCCTTGAGGGGAAAGCAGCAATGTTTCATGGATATCCGGCACTTATGCAGGAATTTCAGGAACAGATGGATGCAGAATTAACCCGTATACCGTTTTTTTCACAGATTTCGGATGAATCTTTTATAAATATGACCCCTTCGCTAAATATTGCATTCAACAAAGAGCTGGAAAAAGATCAGGAAAAACTGGATCTGGCATTCGATGTCCTGGATTGCATGATTTCAAAAGAAGGACAAACGCTGATTGCAGATGGAGCCGGTTTGATCTCATTGAATACCGATGTTCCAACCATGATGGAAGATGTGTCTGGTCTGGAAGGCGAAACGAAAAATAATTCTGTTTATATCCGATATTCTGCAAAAAAATCCTTCGCTGCCAGTCTGGAAGCTGTTCAAGGTCTGTTGTCAGGAGAAATGGATGAAACACAGGCATATGACGCTTTTCGTGGTATAATGAATGGTAAGGATACAGAAGAAAAAACGATGGTGAATTTTGAGCAGGCGTATTCTATTTCCCTGAATGATAAAAATGGTCGCGATGCGGCATCGTCTATTTTGACTACAGTCAGAGAAGAAAATAATGCGCAGCTGGCCCTGGCGCCATACTATTACTTCACTTCTTCTATTTATAAAGGAGAATGTACCGGCAGTCGAGTTGCGCTGATGACAGCGAAGAACTCAGATACATCATTATATATTGGAAAGATCAACGGTAAACAGATCTGTGAACTGGTGGAAAATTATCTCGCTGATTCTAAGGATGGTTTTTCGGTAACCAATAAATATGAATTACCAATTGTCTCCGGTATGAAAATAATTGTGAAACATGAGGAAAACGGATTCTCTCTAAAGGATATAACAGTAAATGAAAGAGAATTGGACAAAGAAAAAGAGTATTCCATTCTTCTTACAGATGATACAATGTCTGTTTTAAGAAAAATATATCCAGAATGTGAGATAGAGCAACTGAAAGCTACTACATTATCAAGTGCATGGACTACATCTATGTCAAAAGGACAGCAGCCGTCAGCACCGGAAGACTACATAGAGGTTGAAAAGTAAAATTGCAGATGGAACAAACAGAAATTAAAAGAAAAAAAACAAGAGTATTGCTGCTTATAATGCTTGTCATTCTTTTAAGTTTAGTTTTTATAAAACTTCTTATGCACAAGATGAACAGGTATATCGATGAAAATGGAAAAAGCAGCATGGGAGCGGTGGTGGAACAGATTCAGCAAACCTATGATCTTCAGGTAAATGGATACTACAGCCAGTTGCATTTGGTGGAAGACTATTTGCTTCAAGAGAAGGAATTGTCTCTTGAAACAGATACGCACAAGAACATTTTTGAAGCATGGGAAAAAGAATCTGAAAGCACACTCCTGTTTCTTCAGGAAAATGGTAAAGCAATTACTGCGGATGGGAAAAAAATACGGATTGATATTCCGAGTAAGCTTCTGTTGGATTTAAGGAACGGACATAATATTGCAAAACTGGTTGACTGGAATCATGAAGAAACACAAAGCGGCGGTTATCTGGCTGCAATTCCATGTCCCGAATATCGCATTGATGGAGAAACTTATACGGCAATCGGAACTGTATATGATCATGCAAAATTAGATTCTATGTTAAAACTGAAAGGATATAATGGGAATGCATACCTGTTTATGTTAGATAATGAAGGGAATATTACTTATACCAATCAGAGTGAAGATAAATTTTTTCGAAATTATTCCTTGTTGAAGCATTTAAAGAAAGCACAGGCCATCACAGAAAACGAGGCTGCTTTTCTCCGAAAAAAGATAGAAGAAAAGGAAGCGGGAGTACTGCTTTTAGGAAAGGCTTCTCGCTACTATCTGGGATATGCCCCGATAGAAAGCAACAATACGACATTGATCTGCATTGTGCCCAAAGGTATAGTTGATAACGTACTGAGAGATTATCAGAAAACGATAGTATTTGAAACTATACTTATGACAGGTTTTGTACTTTTGCTTTTGGCCGGATTATTTTACAGTATTTCCAGACGCAACCTTGCTGATCAAAAAGCTAAATATGAAAAAAGGAATAATGAGCTTCAGAAGCAGGCAATGAAGGAAATGGAGGAGTCCAATAAAAAACTGAAAAAGGCAAAAGACATTGCAACGGAAGCCTTGCAGACAGCTGAAAATGCAAATAAGGCGAAAACAGATTTCCTGTCCAATATGTCACATGATATTCGTACACCAATGAATGCAATTATCGGCATGACATCATTGATCAGACATGATGCCGCTAATAAAGCGAAAGTAATAGAGTATGCAGATAAAATAGATATTTCATCACAGCATCTGTTAGGAATCATTAATGATGTTCTGGATATGAGCAAAATTGAGGCAGGAAAAACAGTTTTTAAGTATACCGATTTTTCCATCTTGGATTTTATTACAGAACTCAATACCATATTCCATTCACAGATAGACGAAAAAAATCAGACTCTTACAATCATAAAAGAAAACATCCGGCACGAGTGGGTGAACGGAGATCAGGTTCATCTGATGCAGATTTTCAGCAACTTGGTTTCTAATGCAGTGAAGTACACGCAGGAAGGTGGAAAAATTCAGTTTCTGGTAGAAGAATGTGAGACAAAGTCATCTGTCTACGCAAAGTACCGTTTCTTAGTCAGCGATAATGGCATGGGAATGTCGGCAGATTTCAAAGATATAATTTTTGATGCTTTTACTCGCGCTGAAAGTTCTATGACGAATAAGATACAGGGAACTGGTCTTGGAATGGCTATTACCAAAAATCTGGTTGAAGCAATGGGAGGCACCATTGATTTGGAGAGTGAACTGGGACAGGGAAGCTGTTTTGAGGTTCTCATAGATCTGAGAATTGCAGAGGATAGATCTGTTTCCTCAACAGTACAGGAAGAAAAGAATGAACAGAATGATAATATCTTTCAAGGAATGAGATTCCTGTGTGCGGAGGATAATGAGCTGAATGCAGAAATCCTGACGGAACTGTTAAAGATTGAGGGTGCAGAATGTACCATCTGTGAAAATGGTGAAGAGATTTTGAAGACATTTGAAAAGTCTGTACCAGGGGATTATGACATAATCCTGATGGATGTGCAGATGCCTGTTATGAATGGTTATGAGGCAACGAAGGCAATCCGCAGAAGTTCTCATGAGCTGGCAAAGAAGATTCCGATTATTGCAATGACCGCCAATGCATTCTCGGAGGATATTCAGCATTCTCTGGCAGCCGGTATGAATGCTCATGTTTCAAAACCTGTAGAGATGAAGGTACTAGAAAAGACGATCAGAAACATAAAATCCGGTGGGGGTACCGAACCGCAGGTCATTGAATAGTAACAAATGGAAAGTAACCAGACATGGGAGCTTATGAAAAAAGTACCGATGTTAATCAAATTGCTGCAGTCTATGAAAAATATAGGGAGAATCCTGAAAATGCCTATCGAGTATGCAGTATGGGGATTATCTATCGTGATCCGGAAGACAGTTACTACGATGACGCTGAATTTGCAATTGTAAAAGGAAATACAGTGTTTGGAAATCTGATGGATGATGTTCGGTTTTATGGAGAACTTGCACTGGTACGGGAAGGAATTGAGAAAATTCATGAAGCATTGATAAAATGTATTTATGAACTCATCCCTCAAAATATAGATATTAATCTTTTAAAAATAAAGCATGTAATTTCAAAAAGTAATAAGGTTGTTGATGAGAATATGGGGAAATCTTTTTTACTTGCTCTTATCGATGAATACAAAGATGGAAATATTACTAAAGAAGATCTATATGCTATAATGGAACATTTTATTAGTTCTTCAAAGCTCAATGTGTTGGATGATGAATTTGCAGATATTATAAATCATCAACTTCCAGATGCTTGTTCATATTATATAGACGAACCGGGATCAAAAGAAGAAAAAGAATTAGGATTTTGGAAAGAGCTTAAGGATATCGAATATAAGCTTCGTTATGGACATTCTTTTTGGACCCAACCTGACGATGATATGCATTTTAAGATTAAAGAAGATCCAATAGAATATTCAGACGAATATCTTAAAATAGAATTAAAAAAAGAAACGGGGAAATACCATATGAAAAAAATTCTAATCATCCAGGGTGGTGGAAGAGCGAACGGAAATACCGCCCAGTTGGTAAATAGTTTTGCCAAAGGTGCTAAAAATGCAGGGCATGAAGTTGAGATTTTATCGCTCTTGAAACATGAAGTTAGAGGCTGTCTTGGCTGTAACGCCTGTCGTTATGGAAAGCCATGTATTCAAAAAGACAGTTTTAACGAAATGGTTCCGAAAATTAAAGAAGCGGATTGTATTGTATTTGCATCGCCATTATATTTCTGGACATTATCGTCAAAAATCAAAGCATTTATTGAACGCTTTTACTGCATCGCAGAAGAGGATCCAAATCCTCCGCTTGGACGATATGAAAAGTATCCGATAAAAGACTGCGCGCTTCTGATGACTGCTGCCGATAACTTTTTCTGGACCTTTGAGCAGGCGGTGTCTTATTACAAGTTCGCGTTGGTAAATTATATTGGGTTCCATGATAAAGGGATGGTTCTTGCCGGGGGATGCGGGGATACCAATGGGAAGGAGCAGATTGAGAAGACAGAGTATTTGGAGAAAGGGTATGAATTTGGAAAGAGCCTTTATGTGAAAGAATAGGCAATTTATACAAAAATAAACTAAATATCGAAAAAAACAGACTCATTTTTTCGCCCTAAAAAAACAGAATTTCTGTTGAATTGTTATTATAACATCATCAGATGAAACAAAACTCATTTGAAATAATTACCCCAAAGGAGCGTTTGCATATGAATAAAATAAAAGCAAACTATGATGATGTGACCATCGAATTCGAAATCGACAAAAACAGATTAACGGTTAAGGCAGAAAATGTGCCTACTAAACCAATTGTATCCAAGACACTTTACCACGGTATTGGTATTGAGAGTGAATACGGGGATGATTATGTGAAACTATGCACAGTTTCCAAATCAGAAGGGCTGAATGAACGAATGGCCCGACTCTACATCCTTGCTCTACGTGCTTTTGAATATGGAAAAGAATACAAACATACCTTTAATGAACTTTTTCCAGATTTCTATGCGCCTACATATGGAAATAAAAAAATTAATGTCTAAGATCCATTTCTATTTTTTGCTACAAATCTTAAATATCATCTTTTACGGCTATACAAATTGTATAGCCGTTTTCTTTTTCCAAGAAAGTTTATCTCTTCGTAAATCTCAATCTTCCATATTAATTGTAACGGAATGAAAAAATAAAAATCTTTCATTTTGTATGTATAACATTATAGAAAGAAAAAGGAGACGACTTTTATGAAAAAACAACTGCAATATTTAAAAGAAAAAAACGTATGGGAAATCCAGGTTCCTTGTCTTGACGAAGAAAAGGGAACAATTTTTTACAAATCATATCAATATGATTCGGAAAATATCGCAAAAGAGAATTTAGAAAAATACGAAGATAATTATCTGAATACCAGGAAGTATATAGAAGCCAAATTTGGTATGAAATATAGCTTTAAAGAGTATATCAACTATTGGCACGACAAAATTATGCCTGTTTGGACGCAATCACAAGCATATATAAACTGCTTAGAATGGACAATTGATAAAATCATATTTCCTAATATTACGGAAGATATTTTATTAAACGAAATTACTCCTACGTATATAAATACATTGCTTGAGCAGTGCCAAAATAATAGCAAAGATCAAAAATCGAATGCATACATGGGACGAAAAATGTGCCGTATTGTTTTGAAAAGTGCATTAATGGAAGGCTATCTTTCAAAATTTGATCTTGACCAGATCAAAAATTATGATATATCACAAAAAATATACGTGAAATACGATGTGAATGATTTGAAAAAGCTTTTGGCTTATGCGCAAAAAGAGAATGGATGTTATCTGGAAATTCTACTGTGTTTATTTATGGGCTTAAGAACTGGAGAGGTATTGGGCTTGAATTTTGATAACATTGATTTTGCCAATCATACTATTCGTATTTGTCAGCAGATTTCGACTGGAGATCGAGATGGTGTTGTGAAACCTGTAAAATCGTCTGATAGCTATCGACTTCTTAAAGCACCAGACCTAATTATGGATGAACTGGCAAAAAGGAAAACAAAAAATGCATTATTTTTCAAAAGGAATCCAAAGGCAATAAAAAAATGGAAAAAGTATGTTTGCATTGGAGAAAATGGAAATATTAAATCCTTCAATACAATACGAGCAGCCCTACAAAGATACTGTAAATATGCCGGTGTACCTTATATTACCCCACATCAATTACGCCATCTATGTGCGACAATGCTGATTGAATCAGGGGTAGATTTGGAAAGTGTTTCGAAAATAATGGGACATGCTTCTGTAAGTACGACTATAAATATTTACTGCGGCGAAATAGAAAGTGGTACTGCGCTAACAGAATTTGTTTCGAATAACTTAAACCCTATTAATATTTATTAGAATGCAGGGATTAAATAAAACTGTCAAAAAGAAAGGAAAATTTGTTATGGAATATAAAAAAATAGAAAAACCAGAAATTAATCCGAATATTACAAAACCGGACATTATCGGGTGGAAATTTAGAAAGACTCCTACTCCGAATCGCGGAAAATACTGTATCCGTTTTACGCTTAATTTTGCAGATAAAAGCACAAAACACTGCCAAGTAGGTGGTTTTAAAACAAAAGAGGACGCGCTTTATGCAAAAGAAGAGATTATTACATCGCTCCATCAAAAATCTTATATGCCATTTAAGTTTACACTGAAAGAATTTTTTGATTATTGGCTTTATTACTATATGATGGATGAAAGAAAGATTGCTTATTCCACTTTTATGAATTATCGAAATATGATATATAATCATTTTTTGAAGTTCTTTCCAGCTTCAAAAAAGATACATACTTTAGAAACTAAAGATATTGTGAAATTTCTTAATTCCATTTCCTCAGATTCTAGTAGAAATTGTGCATATGCTGTTTTAGGATCTGCATTTAAAAAGGCTGAAGAAATGCATATTATTTCCAGAAACGTAGCAAAATATTCAATACAAATAACAAGAATAGAAAATAGAAAGCATTCTAACAAGAAAAAACGACCTGTATTTACACTTAAACAGGTTTTACAAATTCTTTTGGTATGCAAGGAAAAACAACCGGATTTTTATCTTTTGTTTGCCTTATCTGTTACAACTGGAATTCGGATTAGCGAGGCGCTTGGACTACAATTTGAAAACATTGATTTTAAAAACAATACAATTTCTATCACACACCAAAAAGGACGTCCATTGAAGACAGAAAATAGTCTGCAAATAAAAAGTCAAGCAGAAATTAATGAACTTTGAAAATTTAT
>ERZ894251.357-NODE-357-length-26765-cov-16.084687_pt1 | contig 26765 bp, 28 predicted proteins | sample MGYA00380301_ERZ894251 | MGnify/ENA primary metagenome ERZ894251 (study PRJEB32331, sample SAMN06328418) | human gut metagenome | biome: human gut microbiome; feature: stool | host: Homo sapiens | collected 2014-02-13 ... | reverse complement strand
TTCCGTCAACGGACGATAAACTGTTACAGGAAGTTGTCCGTATGATACTTGAAGCGATTTATGAGCCGACATTCTCCGATAATTCACATGGTTTCAGACCGAAAAGAAGCTGCCATACGGCGTTGAAAGAAATCGTAACGCTGTTTACTGGCGCAAGGTGGATAATCGAAGGGGATATTAAGGCTTGCTTTGACAGCTTCGACCACCATATCACAATACAGCTTTTAAGAAAGCGCATAAAAGATGAAGCGTTCATATCGCTGATGTGGAAATTTTTAAGGGCAGGATATATGGAACAGTGGACATACCACGAAACGTACTCCGGCAGTCCGCAAGGCTCCGGTGTCAGTCCGATACTTGCCAACATCTATCTGAATGAACTTGATGAGTTCATGGCAAAGATGAAAATCAGTTTTGACAAAGGCGATACAAGAAGCCGTAAAGTCCACAAAGACCATGATAAGGCACGCTGGGCTTATCGGAAAGCGCAGAAAAATCTGGAAATGGAGCGCACAAAAGCAAATCTGACAGCATTTAAAGAAGCAAGGAAAGTGATGTTGTCCACACCGCACTTAGACGAAATGGATGAGAATTACAAAAGGCTTCAATATAACCGTTACGCTGATGATTTCCTGATTTCGGTAACAGGCTCAAAGCAGGATGCCGAAAATATCAAGGAGCAGGTGAGGATATTTCTGAAAGACAAGCTGAATCTCACAATGTCGGAGGAGAAAACTCACGTTACCTATTCTTCTGAAAAGGTGCGGTATCTTGGATACGACATAAGAATATCAAGAAGTCAGGATACGAAGCGGACGAAAAAAGGTCTGCAACGGGTGTGGTATGGAAAAGTGCAGTTATATATGCCGAAAGAAAAATGGACTGCGAAACTGCATGAATACGGAGCATTTAAAATCAAAAAGGACGAAAGCGGCAAAGAGATTTGGAAACCGCTCCACAGAGGGGCGCTCATGCCACTGGATGATGTGGCAATCATCAGTAAGTATAATTCTGAAATCAGAGGTTTGTACAACTATTACAGATTGGCAATCAATGTATGCAATCTGGGAAAATTCCACTCTATTATGCGTGGAAGCTGTCTGAAAACACTGGCGGCAAAATATAATTCTTCTGTTATGAAGATGTATAAGAAATACCGCAGTGAAAGGGGCGATTTTGGCGCAGATTACAAAACCAAGAGTGGAACAAAACGGTGTGAATTTTACAATGAGGGATTCAGGCGTAACAAGAATATCGCTCCCGAATTTGTAGACATTATGCCGAAGTATAGAGGACGGATAAAACCGAACAGCCTTGCAGGACGTTTAAAAAGCGGAAAATGTGAGATGTGCGGGGCAAGTCCTGTAAAAGTGTATATGCACCATGTAAAACGCTTAAAAGATTTAAACGCTGATAATGAATTTAATGAACTGATGTTACAGAAAAGGCGGAAGTCACTGGCTCTCTGCCCGAAATGCTATGAAGAAGCAAAGCTAAAATCACTTAAATTATGAAAGATGGCGAGCCGTGTACATCGAGAGGTGTAAGCACGGTTCTGGAGGGGGTTACGCCAAGACCGCTGACGAAAGAAAGTATGGCGTGGCGTTTCCTACCTTATGAGCTGTATTCCATTCAGCGGTACTTGCAGTATGACACGCTGATGCGAAACGGTTTGCAGCATTTTGACAGTTGGGCTTCCACCTTTGGCGAAACCGTCACGGCTCTGGAGCTTGCCCCGGAGGGTACGAATTATCGTGCCAAGACAAGATTTGCGAAGTTCTATAATCTGCCGGAGCTGATGCAGATGTTCCGAGAGGTGGCGGATATTCAGACCGCCGATATGCTAAAGCTGCCTGTTCCAGAGGTCAACTACCACAACATCAAGGTAAGTCCGAGCGAGATACAGTCCGAAATGGTTGCGTCCCTTGCCGACAGAGCTGAAAAAGTCCGTGCAAGGCTGGTAGAGCCGAACATTGACAATATGCTGAAAATAACCAATGACGGACGAAAATTAGCTCTCGACCAAAGGTTGATAGACCCGATGCTGCCCGATGACCCCGACAGCAAGGTCAACGCCTGTGTGGATAATGTCTATCGGATATGGGAAAATCACGCTGATACAAAGGCGGCACAGCTTGTATTCTGCGACCTGTCCACACCGAAAAATGACGGCTCTTTCAATGTCTATGACGATATGCGGCAAAAACTCATAGAGCGAGGTATCCCCGCCGAGCAGGTGCGGTTTATCCACGAAGCAACCACCGATGCCCAGAAAAAAGAACTGTTTGCAAAGGTGCGAAGCGGAGAAGTCCGTATATTGTTCGGCTCTACTCAGAAAATGGGAGCAGGTACGAATGTGCAGGATAGGCTTGTGGCAATTCATAATCTGGACTGTCCGTGGCGACCAAGCGACCTTGAACAGCGGCAGGGACGGATTGAAAGGCAGGGCAATATGTTCCCGGAGGTGGAGGTTTACCGTTATGTGACCGAGCAAACCTTTGACGCTTATCTCTACCAGTTGGTGGAGGGCAAACAGAAATTCATCAGCCAGATAATGACGAGCAAAAGTCCTGTCCGTTCTGCGGAAGATGTGGACGAGGTTGCCCTGTCCTTTGCCGAGGTCAAGATGCTTGCCACGGGCGATGAGCGTTTCAAGGAAAAAATGGATTTGGATATACAGGTGTCCAAGCTCCGAGTGCTGAAGCAAAGCTATCTCTCCGAGCATTACGACCTTGAGGACAGGATACTCAAATACTTTCCGCAGGAAATCAAGGCGTATGAAGAACGCATTACGGGCTATGAAAGTGATGCGGCTCTTGCCGAGCAGCACAAACCGCAGGGCGAAAACAAGATGTGCCCGATGACATTGAAAGGATTAAGCTATACGGAAAAAGCCGATGCAGGACAAATGCTTCTTGCACTCTGCAAGGAAAATGCTTCGCCGCAGCCTGTTACCATCGGCAGTTACCGAGGCTTTAGAATGGAGGTTTATTATGACGCCCTTTACACCGAATACCGCTTAAATCTTTGTGGAAAAGGCAAGCACCAAGTATCTCTCGGCTCTGACGCTCTGGGAAATCTGACACGAATTGAAAACGAGCTTGCAAAGCTCCCCGCAAAACTGGAAGCAGCCAAGACCAAACGGGAGGAAATCATCGGTCAGCTTGAAAATGCAAAGGTTGAAGTGCAAAAGCCGTTTGCTTTTGAAAATGAGCTGAAAGATAAAACCGACAGGCTCAACGCTCTCAATATCGAGCTTAATCTTGATGAAAAAGACCCTTCTGCCGTTGACACCGAGCCGGAGCAGACCGAAGAACAGCCCGAAAGAAAATGTGCAAATCGAGAACGATGAGCGTGTTTGTATATTTGAAAAGCTGTCTTTGTGGCTGTATAATTGGGACAACAAGGTAAACGGAGGTGTGCAGGGTGTTTGATAATTTCAAATTTGAAACCTTTTTCGATAGGTACAGCAATATCTTTGATGAGTATGTAAGCACTATCGTTGCAAAGCTGCCCAAAGAAAATCCAGAATACCGTGCCGTGCGAACTGAGATTGAGGGATTGTATGAGAAGTATCCAAAGGTGTTCGATGTGTTTGACTCAGAGCAATCGGCGGAGCTTTCCGAGGAAGAATGTGCGGCACTCATAAAGATACTGGACTTGAAAAATCAGCTTACAGATATGGAGATGCAGACGGTTTACTGCCGTGGCTGCTATGACAGCATGGGATATTTGAAAAAGGCAGGTATTTTGTAGAGGATTGAATGAGAAAAAGGCGGCGTTGGCGTGAAGCTGATGCCGTCTTTTACATAGCCGAGAGGTTTTCTTAACGGAAAATCCCTCGGCTTTTTCTAATTTACGGAGGTGATTTAGTTGAAATGAAAAGTAACAGACCCTATGTGCAGATTGACCCTGATGTGCTTGAACGGGCAAGGCAGATAGATTTGCTCTCCTATCTGCAAGCCTATGAGCCGAGCAATCTTGTCAAGGTCAAAGGCACAGCCAATGTGTACTGTACCGCAGAACACGACAGCCTGAAAATTTCCAACGGCAAATGGTACTGGTGGTCGAGGGGCTTCGGCGGCTATTCTGCCCTTGACTATCTTATGAAAGTCAGAGAATATGGCTTTGTAGAAGCCGTGGAAATTCTCACAGGACAGGCGTTTGCAGACTGGAAACCGCCGCCCCCTGCTCCCAAAAAAGATGAGCCAAAAGTCCTGCTTCTGCCGCCGAAAAATAAGGACTGTAACCGAGTAACTGAGTACCTTTTCGGGCGTGGCATTGACTATCAGCTCATACAGGACTGCATTGCAGACGGTACGATTTTTGAAAGTGCCGACTATCACAACGCTGTTTTTATCGGCAAGGACGAAAGCGGAACGCCAAAGTATGCGGCACTTCGCAGCACCATCGGGAGCAGCTTTAAGAACGATGCTTCGGGCAGCGACAAGCGGTATTCGTTCCGCCTTTTGGCAGCGATACCCTGTACCTCTGTGCATTTGTTTGAAGCCGCCATTGATTTGCTGTCTTATGCCACCTATCTCAAATGTGAGGGAAAAGACTATAAGGCAGAAAACCTGCTCTCTTTGTCGGGTGTGTATCAGCCGAAAAAGGAACTCAGCGAGAGCAAAATTCCCATTGCTCTCACAACTTTTTTGAAAGCAAACCCACAGATAAATACCATTTTTCTGCATCTGGATAACGATAAAACAGGGCGATTATGCACCGCTGCTCTGAAAGAATTATTGCAGAAAGACTACAAAATCGTTGACGCACCGCCGCCTGTCGGTAAGGATGTCAACGATTTTTTGTTGTCCTATTTGCGTATCAAGCCGCCTGTTTCCCGCCGTGAAAGGAGTGATGTCCGTTGATTGTCTGAGCTGTTTTTGCCCTGCAACAATGAAAAATCAAATACTGAAAGCGAGGAAAAATCTCAATGAACAAGTACGAAATTACCATTACCGCACACTATGGAAAGACCATATCTGTCTATGCAGACAGTCCCAAGCAGGCACAGGAAAAGATGAAAATCGTTCTTTTTGACACCGACCTTGTGGACTTTACCGATGAGGATTTTGTCTGCGGAGAAGCGGTCATCAGCGATGTAAATGAGAACGATTGTAAGGAAACCGAGTCCGTGGATTGTGATGAGGACGGCTGTTCGGGCTGTGCGTATTTCTGCCCTGTGTGCGGCTGCTGTATGTGTGACGAGGAGGACGAGGACTGAGTAATGTCTTACCAAGCACTGAATTTGGCTAACCAAATTCGCTTGTTAGGGGCAAGCCCCTAATACCCCCTGTGAAAAGAAAGGAGTTTTTAGAATGAGTGAGCTACTGTTTTTCATCATCGGCACGATGCTCGGCAGCTTGTGCGGCGTTATTGCTATGTGTCTGCTTCAGATAAACAGGCTCTCCGAAAGAGAGGTTGACGCCAATGAGAAAAAGAAGCGTTCAGATACTCTTTCGTCTTGATGAAAGCGAAGCCGAGTATCTCAACACTTTAGTCAAGAGGTCAGGTCGTACCAGAGAAGCATTCCTAAGAGAAATTGTTAAAGGCTATCGGCTCTGTGAAAAACCTGACCCTGAGTTTTATAAAATGATGCGGGAGCTGTCTGTCATCGGCAACCGTATCAATCAGCTTGCGGTCAAGGCGAACGCCCTCGGCTTTGTGGATACGCCGATGCTTGAAAAGGAAGCAAAAAAGTGGCACGACTTTCAGATTGACATCCGCAAAAAATATCTGCTTCCGAAAAGGCAGTCTGGATAATGGCGGTCTGTGAAATATGGGATGTGAAAGGCAGGCTCGACCACCCGTTGGATTATGCCGAAAATCCTGAAAAGACCGCCAATCCGAAATATACCGAAGCTGACCTACAGGCAATGGGCGATGTGATGAAATACGCTGTCAACGGCGATAAGACTGAGCAGCAATTCTTTGTCACAGGCGTAAACTGCGACCCCACTACCGCCAGAGATGAGATGATGATTTCTAAAGTTCAGTGGAACGACACGAGCGAGATTGTCTGCTACCACGGATTTCAGAGCTTTAAGCACGGCGAGGTTACGCCGGAGCAGGCTCACGAGGTGGGCGTGAAGCTTGCCGAAAAAATGTGGGGCGACAGATTTCAGGTTATCGTTGCAACACATCTCAATACCGAGTGCCTGCATAACCACTTTGTAGTCAACTCCGTATCCTTTGCAGACGGAAAGCATTATCACGACAACAAAACAAATTTGCGGCTGCTTCGCAGGCGTTCTGATGAGCTGTGCCGTGAGTATTCTCTGTCCGTCATTGAACACCCAAGCGGCAGGAAGAAACCCTACGCACTTTATACGGCTGAGAAAAACGGACTTCCCACCAGAGATAATGTTGCACGGCAGGCGGTTGATGAAGCCATCTCCAAATCCTTTACGCTCAAAGACTTTGACCGTCTTATGGCAGAGATGGGATACCGATGCAGCTTTGACCCCAACCGAAAATACTGGACGATTATCGGGAAAGGATGGAAACGCCCCAAGCGGTTATACAAGCTCGGAGAGAATTACACCAATGAACGGATTACAGAGCGTATCCGTGAAAACTCCTATGCCGTGAAATTCTCACAGTTTGCAAAGCCGCAGAAACAGGTTAAGGTCTATCGGCTGAAAGGCTCTTTATCTGGGGCAAAGAAAATCAGCGGCTTGCGTGGTCTGTATCTGCATTACTGTTACAAGCTCGGTATTCTGCCGAAAGGTAAAAAAACAAACTATGCGAAGCTCCACTATCTTCTCAAAGACGACCTTATGAAGATGGACGCTATCGCAAAAGAAACAAGGCTGCTTTGCCGTTGTCATATTGACACCGCAGAGCAGCTTTTCTCATATCAGGACTCTTTGAAAACCGAAATAGTGGAACTGACCGAAAAGCGTAAGGAGCTTTATGCCAAAGCCCGCCCGTTAAAGGACGGCGAGGAAAAAGCAGCGGTCAAGTCGGAAATCTCGGATATTTCAAAGCGGATGTCCGTTATCCGAAAGGAGGTCAGATTGTGCGATGGCATCGCTGCCCGAAGCGATGTCCTCAAAGAAAAGCTACAGACAGTTCGGGCAGATGAACAAAAACAAAAACGAAAGGAGCTGACGAAGAATGAATACAGGCGGTGATGCGGCGGAACAAATCGTCCGAATGAGTTTGGAGGGATTTGAAGTTGCTGCAAAAATCACAGGTGCAGGAGCAAAAGATATTGCCGTGCTTTTGTACTCCATTCTGAAAGAGGAAAAGAAAACCAAAGGCAAGGCAAGGCTGACCTCTATGCTTCGCTCCGGCAAGGAGCTTAAGGTCTTTACCGTAAAAAACGATGACCTTAAAAAGTTTACGCAGGAGGCAAAGAAATACGGCGTTCTCTACTGTGTTCTTGCAGACCGTAAGAACAAAGACCCCAATGCGGAGGTCGATGTGATTGCCCGTGCGGAGGACGCATCAAAAATCAGCCGTATTGTGGAACGCTTTGACTTGGCAAGCGTGGATACCGCTTCGATTGTAACCGCAGCCGAGAAAAGCAAGGACGGTAAGGCGACTATGCCGGAGCCGGAAATCACAACGCCCGACAAGGCTGAAAAAGACAAGCTGCTTGACACTCTGATGGGCAAGCCTGCCCATAAGGAGGAAAATGCCGTAAACCCCTCGGTGGCAAAGACGGAAAAATCCCCTCCGTCCGAGCCTACCTTAAAGCAGCCAAGCAAGCCCGCAGAGGGGACTACTTTGACTGAGGGGAAACCGTCCGTCAGAGAGGAACTGCGGAAAATCAAGGACAGCCGAAAGGAACAGGAAGCGGATACTTCTTCTGCCCTGGACAAAAGCTCTGCTTCTGACAGGGCAAAGAAGCCGCCCACAGGCAAGACCGAGCATAAACAGCCCCAGAGAAAGAAAAGGAAACCCAAATCCAAAGAAACGAGGTAATGACTATGAGCATTTATGATGTATTCAGCGGCGGCAGCAAGCCGTTTAATAAGGAGGAATGGGCAGCTCAGAAGCAGGCAGAACGCAAGGAAGCCTATGAGCTGATTGACAACACCTGTTCTGAAATGATGGAAAACGGCGACAGCTTCCACCAGTATCTTGATGTGCAGGGGCGGTTTGACCGATACTCCGTGGCAAATGCCATTCTAGTATCGGCACAGATGCCTGAAGCAACACAGCTTAAAGATTATAACAAGTGGAAACAGAGCCGTGTCTATGTGAACAAGGACGCACAGAAAGTCACTATTCTTGAGCCGAGCAAGGAATACACCCGTGAGGACGGAACAAAGGCGATTTCCTATAATACAAAGACCGTCTATGATATTTCCGAAACCTCTGCAAAGGACAGACAGACGCAGCCGGAACAAAAGTCAATGCGGGAGCTTGTGTCGGCTTTGATTGACGCAAGCCCTGTTGGTTTTCAGCCCGTGGATGACCTTGAAATGGCAGCTTACTATGACAGCTCTCAGCAGACCATTTTTATCAGGACAGGACTGAATGACGAGCAGCTCTTTGTGAGTATGTCAAAAGAAGTGGCGGCGGCTGTCTATGACTTCAAATACAATGAGAGCCGAGATGTCTCCGACTTCAAATCCTTTTGCGTTGCCTATATGGTCAGCACCCGTTACGGTGTGGACACCAAAGGCTTTCACTTTGACAAGCTGCCGAGGGAATATGCTGAGATGGACACGCAGGCATTTAAGGGTGAGCTTGGCTCGATGCGTGATGTTCTGGGCGAAATCCAGAGCGAAATGTATAAGAGTATGGAGAAGAACAAGCCTGCCAAATCCAAAGAGCAGGAACGATAAGCGGAGGTGTTCAGAATGAAAGAAGAACGATACCATTTAGCTCTGGATAAGTATGATAAGAACATCGTGCTTAACGCTCTGAACACTTTGCGTAATCAGCAAGTCAGGGAGGAACGCCCCACCGACCCTGTTGACGAGCTGATTATCAAGGTGTCGGACGCTCCCACACAAAAGGTTAAGGTTGTGCCTTGCAGGTGTAATGAGGAACGATAACGACCAGAAAGCGAGCCTTATCCTTTCCGCTTGCGGTGTTATTCCTGTCGTATGGCTTGCCCTGCTGACAGCACCCTTTATCAGCGGCGGTCTTGTGGGAATAGTCGAAAACCTTGCCGTGGCATTGAATAATCCGTTTTCTTTGACGGTATGCGAAGACAGCTTAAAAACTGTCCTCATTTTTTTATGTGCCTACGGTATGGGTATCGGCATTTATTTCTCCACACGCAGGAATTACCGCAGGCGTGAGGAACACGGCTCTGCCAAATGGGGCGATGCAAGAGCATTGAATAAGAAATACCAAGATAAAAACCAGTCTGCCAATAAGCTGCTGACCCAGAATGTCCGTATCGGACTGGATGGGAGGAAACACCGCAGGAATTTGAATGTTCTTGTATGCGGCGGCTCTGGTGCAGGCAAGACGAGGTTTTTTTGCAAACCAAACGCTATGCAGTGCAATACCTCTTTCGTGGTGCTTGACCCAAAAGGCGAAATCGTCCGTGACATCGGCGGTCTTTTGGAAAAGAAAGGCTATGAGGTGCGTGTGCTTGACCTTATCAATATGGAAAAGAGCCATTGCTACAATCCCTTTGTCTATCTGAAAAGCGATAACGATGTGCAGCGATTGGTAACAAACCTGTTTAAGTCCACTACGCCCAAAGGCTCACAGTCGCAAGACCCGTTCTGGGATACGGCGGCAAGTATGCTGCTGCTTTCTCTGGTGTTTTATCTGAAGTATGAAGCACAGCCGGACGAGCAGAATTTTCCGATGGTTATGGAGCTGCTTCGGGCGGGCGAGGTACACGAGGACGATGATGGATATATCAGTCCTCTTGACGAGCTGTTTGACCGTCTGGAATTGACAAACCCGGAGCATATCGCTCTCAAGTATTACAGGGATTATCATTCCGGCTCGGCAAAGACCCTAAAGAGTATTCAAATCACACTTGCGGCACGGCTTGAAAAATTCAATCTGGAGAGCCTTGCTTCGCTGACCGCTACCGATGAGCTTGACCTGCCCTCTTTAGGCGAAAAGAAAGTCGCTCTGTTTGCTCTGATACCAGACAACGATACGAGCTTTAACTTTCTTGTCAGCATTTTATACACGCAGCTCTTTCAGCAGCTTTTTTATATTGCCGACCATAAATACGGCGGGAGCCTGCCCGTTCATTGCCATTTCATAATGGACGAGTTTGCCAATGTTTCTCTGCCTGATGACTTTGACAAGATACTTTCCGTTATGAGGTCAAGAGGCGTGAGCGTATCCATTATCCTGCAAAACTTGGCACAGCTAAAAGCTCTGTTTGAAAAGCAATGGGAAAGCATTGTCGGGAATTGTGACGAGTTTCTATATCTCGGCGGCAACGAACAGTCCACCCATAAGTATGTGTCTGAGCTGCTCGGCAAGGAAACCATTGATACGAACACTTACGGCAAGTCCACAGGCAGAAGTGGCAACTATTCTACCAATTACCAGATTTCAGGGCGTGAGCTGATGACTCCCGATGAAGTGCGTATGCTTGATAACCGCTACGCACTTCTTTTTGTGCGTGGTGAACGCCCTGTAATGGACTTCAAATTTGATATTTTGAAGCATCCCAATGTATCGCTGACAGCAGACGGAGGACAGCCGCCCTATCAGCACGGCGAGCCTACAAAGGCTGTCGCAACCCTTGTGTTTGACAGGGACATTCCAGAGAACGCCGTTATTCTGAAGCCTGTCAGCACTTCCTACGAGCTTCTGTCCGATGAGGACTTGGAAGAAATATTCAAAATTTAAGGAGGATTTATCTATGAAGCTTTTTAACAAGAAGAACACCCAGAACAAGGAAACAATCAAGTTGCCAATGGGCAGAAAAAGCAAACGAGCAATGGCGGTATATGCCGCACTTGTGTTTTGCATTACCTGCTTTACTACCACCGCCTTCGCCGCAGGCGACCCCATTCAGGTGGTCAATAACTTGTCTGATTTCATTTTCGGACTTATCCGAGCTGTCGGTATGATTTTGCTCGGCTTCGGTGTTGTGCAGATTGGTCTTTCTCTTAAATCTCACGACCCGTCCCAGAGAGCGAACGGCTTTCTGACCCTTGCAGGCGGCGTCATCATTACCTTTGCAAAGGAAATTCTGACTTTGATTACAGGCTGATGAGAAAGAGGAACAACGGGAGCAGATCTGCTTTGCAGGGCTGCTCCCTACATTTAATCAGGAGGTGGTCAAATGTCAGATAACTGGGTTGTGCAGAACTTGGAAAACGCTCTGAATACTTGGAATGAAAAGTTGTCGGAAATATGGCAGCTCATTACCCAATCCCCGGAGCAATTCAAGGGCGGTACTATCTGGAATGTCATCGTAGATATTCACGGTGCGGTGCAGGCTATCGGACTTGCACTTTTGGTACTGTTTTTTGTTGTGGGCGTAATGCGTACCTGCGGCAGCTTTGCCGAGGTAAAGAAACCCGAACACGCATTAAAGCTCTTTATCCGATTTGCTCTTGCAAAGGGCGTGGTAACTTATGGACTGGAGCTGATGATGGCTCTGTTCAACATCGTGCAGGGACTAATCTCAACCATAATGAACGCCGCAGGCTTCGGCACAGCATCCCAGACGGTATTGCCGGAGGAAATCGTAACAGCCGTTGAGGATTGCGGCTTTTTTGAGAGTATTCCTTTATGGGCGGTTACGCTCATCGGTGGTCTTTTCATTACGGTACTCAGCTTCATTATGATTATGTCGGTGTACGGCAGATTTTTTAAGCTGTATTTATACACCGCTATCGCTCCCGTACCGCTTTCAACCTTTGCAGGAGAGCCGAGCCAGAATGTGGGCAAGAGCTTTATTAAAAGCTATTCTGCCGTGTGTCTGGAAGGTGCAATTATTGTGCTTGCCTGCATTATCTTTTCGCTCTTTGCAGCTTCGCCCCCTGCCGTTGACCCCAATGCGGCGGCGGTTTCTATGGTGTGGAGCTATGTCGGAGAACTCATTTTTAATATGCTCGTTCTTGTCGGTGCGGTCAAAATGGCAGACCGTGTTGTCAGAGAAATGATGGGCTTATAAGGGAGGAAATGATGAAACGCTTTTATATTTTCAAAGACGGAACACAGCAAGGAAGCACAGCAACAAAAGAAAGTGCGGTTGACCTTATCCGTCAATATCAGAAAAAGGAAACACATCCGATTTTGAGGGCGGAGTTCAGCATTATTGCCGGAGAGGAAGAATTTATCCCCTATCCGTCACAGATGAAGCCGCCTAAGAGAAAAACAGAAAAGGAACGATAAGGAGGTTCTATTTTGGAAGTCAAAATCAATAAGGAAATCCGTAACTATACGGAGTCGATGTTTTTCGGACTGTCGCTCAGACAGTTCATTTTTTCTCTCCTTGCCTGCGGCGTGGCAGTCGGACTGTATTTTCTGCTCCGTCCACAGTTTGGAACGGAAACGCTTAGTTGGATGTGTATTCTGGGAGCTGCCCCTTTTGCGGCTATGGGATTTATCCGCTACAACGGTATGACAGCCGAGCAGTTTGTCTGGGCGTGGATTAAGTCGGAATTTCTGATGCCGAAAAAGCTGATGTTCCGCCCGGAAAATTTCTATTATGAAACGCTGAAAACCACAATTTCAAACCACGAAAAGGAGGCTTTGAAGAAATGATTAAAACACTCAAAAGCCTGTTCAAACAGGATAAGGAGCGATTTGTTGTGCCGAAGTCGGTGCAAAGCGTAATCCCGATTAAGACTATCTGGGAGGACGGTATTTTTCTTGTCGGCAAGAACAAATACGCAAAGTCCTTTAAGTTTGCGGATATAAACTACGCTGTGGCAAGCCGTGAGGATAAAGAAGCGATGTTTCTTGAATACTCGGAGCTGCTCAATTCTCTTGACAGCGGAGCTACCACAAAAATCACTATCAATAACCGCCGCTTAAATAAGGCGGATTTTGAGCAGACCATTCTTATCCCTATGGCGGATGACGAGCTTGACAAGTACCGCAGGGAATATAATAAGATGCTGCTTGATAAGGCAACAGGAGCAAATTCTATCGTGCAGGATAAGTATGTGACTGTTTCCATCTGCAAAAAGAACATTGAGGAAGCCAGAAGCTATTTTGCCCGTGTGGGTGCTGACCTAGCGGGGCATTTTTCACGGCTCGGCTCAAAATGTGTTGAGCTTGACGCTACGGAACGCCTGCGTATCCTTCACGATTTTTTCAGAACGGGCGAAGAAACGGCATTCCAGTTTGATATGGTGCAGTCCATGCGAAAGGGACACGATTTTAAGGATTTTATCTGCCCTGATACCTTTGAATTTGAAAAGGATTGTTTCCGCATTGGCGACAGATACGGGCGTGTGATTTTTCTCAGAGAATATGCCGCCTATATCAAGGACAGTATGGTTGCGGAGCTGTGCGAGCTTAACCGTAATATGATGCTCTCCCTCGATGTTGTGCCTGTTCCTACGGATGAAGCTGTGCGAGAGGTGGAAAACCGTCTTTTAGGTGTGGAAACCAATATCACGAACTGGCAGAGAAAGCAAAATCAGAACAACAACTTTTCCGCTGTTATTCCCTACGATTTGGAGCAGCAACGAAAAGAAAGTAAGGAGTTTTTAGACGACCTTACGACTCGTGACCAGAGAATGATGTTCGCCGTTCTTACAATGGTGCATACCGCCGATACCAAAGAGCAGCTCGACAACGACACCGAAGCTCTGCTTACCACGGCAAGAAAGCATTTGTGCCAGTTTGCCGTGCTGAAATATCAGCAGATGGACGGACTGAATACGGCTCTGCCCTACGGTGTGCGAAAGATTGATGCGGTGCGTACCCTGACCACGGAGAGCCTTGCTGTTTTCATTCCGTTTCGGGTACAGGAAATTTATCACGAGGACGGTATCTATTACGGTCAGAATGTCATTTCAAAGAATATGATTATTGCCAACCGCCGCCACCTCTTGAATGGAAATTCCTTTATCCTCGGTGTGTCTGGTGCAGGCAAATCCTTTACGGCAAAGGAAGAAATGACAAATATTATTCTCACTGACCCCAATGCGGATATTATCATCATTGACCCGGAGCGAGAGTATTCGCCCCTTGTTAAAGCTATGCAGGGCGAGGTCATTCACATCTCTGCAACGAGTGAAAATCACATTAACGCTATGGATATGAACTCTGATTACGGTGACGGTGCAAACCCCGTTATCTTGAAATCAGAGTTTATTTTATCTCTCTGTGAGCAGCTCATCGGCGGAACAAATTTAGGAGCAAAGCAAAAGTCTATCATTGACCGTTGTACCGCTACCGTGTATCGTCACTATCAGCAGGGCAATTATATGGGAACGCCGCCGACCTTGCAGGACTTCCGTGAGGAACTGTTAAAGCAGAACGAGCCGGAAGCAAAGGAAATTGCCCTTGCCATTGAGTTATTTACAGACGGCTCACTCAACACCTTTGCTAAGCTCACGAACGTGGATACCCACAGCCGCCTTATCTGCTATGACATTCTGGATTTGGGCAAGCAGTTACAGCCTATCGGTATGCTTGTTGTCCTTGACAGCATCTTAAACCGTATTACCGCTAACCGTGCCAAAGGCAGAAACACATTCATTTTCATTGATGAGATTTATCTGCTTTTCCAACACGAATACTCTGCAAACTTTCTGTTTACCCTCTGGAAGCGAGTGCGTAAATACGGTGCGTATGCAACGGGAATTACTCAGAATGTGGACGACCTCCTGCAGAGCCATACGGCAAGGACGATGCTTGCAAATAGTGAATTTATCATTATGCTCAATCAGGCATCCACCGACAGAATTGAGCTTGCCAAGCTCCTGAATATCTCTGACCTTCAGCTCTCCTATATCACGAATGTCGGGGCAGGACAGGGACTATTGAAGGTAGGCAGCTCCCTTGTGCCGTTTGTTAATAAGTTCCCACGCAATACGGAGCTTTACAAGCTGATGACAACGAAGTTTGGGGAGGTCTAAGAAAGGAGAAAATGCGGCGTTCGTGTCGAAATATGTAATGCGATGAAAAATGTTCGTGCGGATTAGTGTTAAAATTCAAATAAAATTCATTGATATTTGCACGAATATGTGCTATACTATGAGCGACACCAAGTAAGGAGGGTCGCTTATGTATAGAAAAATCACGGGCTTTTTAGAAGCGTGGAAAGACAGCGTTCGCCGCAAACCGCTTATTTTGCAGGGAGCAAGACAGGTAGGCAAAACCTGGTCAATACTGGAGTTTGGGCGTACTCACTATGAGAATGTTGCGTACTTCAATTTTGAAACCAATCCAAAGCTGAACGAAACCTTTGAGGAGAATATCAGCCCTGATTATCTGATACCCATTCTTTCGCATATTGCAGGGCAAACGATAGTCAAGGAAAAAACGCTGATTGTATTTGACGAGGTACAGCTTTGCGAAAGGGCGTTGACAAGCCTGAAATACTTCTGTGAGGACGCTCCTGATTATCATATCATTGTCGCAGGCAGCTTGCTCGGCGTGGCGGTCAACAGGGCAAAATTCTCTTTTCCCGTAGGCAAGGTGGATATGAAAACCCTCTATCCTATGGATATGGAGGAATTTATGTTAGCTTTGGGCGAGGACGCTCTGGTAAAGCAAATCAAGGACTGTTTTGATAACAATTCTCCTATGCCCTCTGCCCTGCACGATGCGGCAATGCAGCTTTACCGTCAGTATCTTGTTATCGGCGGTATGCCGGAGTGCGTGATGCAGTTTGCCGACACAAAGGACTATATCCTTGTCCGTCATACGCAGGACACCATTCTTGCGAGCTATCTGAATGATATGAGCAAGTACAACAACCTTAATGAAATCAAGAAAACAAGGCTTGCCTACGATAACATTACCGTTCAGCTTTCCAAGAAAAACACTCGTTTTCAGTATAAGCTGATAAAAAAAGGCGGCAGAGCTTCCGAGTTTGAAAATGCGATTGAATGGCTAAGCCTCTCGGGTATCGTGTCGCAGGTTTACAAGGCGGAGCAAATCAAGAAACCGCTTGAGAATTACCGTGACATTGACGCATTCAAAATCTATGTTTCGGACTTAGGCTTGCTTTGTGCCAAAAAGGACTTGGCGGCGAACGACATTCTCTATATGGTCGAGGAGCTGAACGACTTCAAAGGCGGTATGGCTGAAAATTATGTGAATGTGCAGCTTACGATAAACGGCTACCAGACCTACTATTGGGAGTCTGAGCGTGGAGCTGAGATTGATTTTGTCATTCAGCGTGACGGTCAGCTTATTCCCATCGAGGTAAAGAGTGCAGACAATACCAGAGCCAAGAGCCTAAAGGTGTATATGCAGACCTATCAGCCTGCCTATGCGATTAAACTCTCTGCCAAAAACTTCGGCTTCGAGGACAATAAAAAGATTGTCCCTCTCTACGCCGCATTTTGTATCTAAAAATCAATAAGGCAATCGCAACGCTCACTTCAAATGTGGGCGTTCTTTTTTGCCCGAAAACAAAGGAGGATTTTTATGTCAGATATTAAATTTCGCTCTGCTGTTCATCGTGATTTCTTTCTGGAAAATATGATGGAGTGCAGAGTAAACGACTGCTACCACCGAGCCTTTTTCTATGTAATGGGTATCTCAGCGGAAACAAGGGCAAACATCAACAAAATGTTTGATTTCAAGCAAGACTGCATCGAGTCGGAGGGTATGCACGGCGGCTGGCAGACAAGCGGCACGGTCAAGGTCTGCCACCTTGCCTTTAACCTTTGGAACGGCTACGCCGAGGAAGGACGGGAACGGTACTTTACACCAGAGGAATTGTTCTGCTGTGAGTTCGCTCCCTATTTTATGGAGGGCATCAAGGTCAGATACCCCGAATATTGCAGGGATTTACCCACACCGAAGCAGCACAATGATAATGTGAGATAAGAAAGGAAAAACCAATGAAATATAAAAAGTATATATGTGTGATTGCCGCCGTTTGCCTGCTGGGTACGGCGGCTTTTTGCGGTTATCAAATCCATCAGCACTACGCACAGGTTGATGAGCAGACCGAAGCCTTTGAAAAGATTGCGGAGATTGTGGAGCAAACGCCTACGGAGGAAACTGTACCCAATACTGCTCCTGTCAGCGAGGGAGAAAATGTGCTTGCCAAATACAAAGAATTATATCTGCAAAATGAGGATATGGTCGGTTGGATTTCTATTGCTGGCACGAACATCAATTACCCCGTAATGCAGACGCCAAATGAGCCGAATTTCTATCTGAAGCACAATTTTGAAAAGGAATACAGCGACTTGGGTGTTCCGTATGTGCAGGAGGATTGCGGCATTTCTGACAGCGAAAATCTCATCATCTACGGTCATCACATCAAGGGACAAAAGATGTTCGGTGCGTTGGAAAATTACAAATCCCAGAGCTTCTACGAAGAACACAAGACAATTCAGTTTGATACGCTTACAGAGCTTGGAGAATATGAAATTGTTGCGGTTTTTAAGACCGTGGCATACAACTCCGAAGGTTTTCGCTACTATGACTTTGTAAATGCTGAAAATGAGGAGGACTTTAATGCCTATATTGGCAAATGCAGAGAGCTTGCCTTGTATGATACGGGTGTGACCGCCAAATACGGCGACAGGCTGATTACGCTTTCTACCTGTGAATATTCACAGAACAACGGCAGGCTTGTTGTCGTGGCAAAAAAGACAGTTTAATATAGCCGCAAATTTTCTGGGAAAGGAGGTTTTCTATGGCTGACATTAAAACCAGAGATGCGGTTAAAGGCACAATCAAGACCATTGACAAAGCGGCGGTTGCAGGTGAGCGTATGAAGTCAGCCTATGCCAAGACGAAAGATAAAGCCGAACAAGGCTATTACGCTGATGAAAATTCTGCCACCGAATATGCTTCTGACCGAGTTTCAAGTGGTGCGGAGCGTATTAGCAAAGAGGGCGTCTATCAATTTGATAAGCAGGGTCAAAAAGGCGTAAAGGCTACAAAAGAAAATATCGTCAAGGCAAAGGACAAGATTGCAGGTTTTAAGCAGAAACGGGCTGTGCAGGCGGCTGAAAAGCGGCAGGCACAGAATGTTTCAGAGAATGTCGGCTCGCAGATCCGTTACGGAAATGCGAGCCGTTCGTCTGCCCAGACTGCTAAGGGTGCAAAACAGACAGGAAAAATGGTCAAGCGTACTGCCCGAAATACGGAAAAGACCGTCAAAACCACGGCAAAAGGTACGGTTAAAACGGCTCAAAAGAGTGTAAAAACCGCCCAGACCACCTCAAAAGCTGCAATCAAAACTTCGGCACAGGCAGCAAAGACAGCTCAAAAGACCGCACAGACTACCGTTAAGGCTTCACAGAGAGCAATACAGGCGGCGAAAGTCACAGCAAAAGCTACGGCAACGGCTGTGAAAGCGGCGGTTAAGGCTACCATTGCTGCTGTCAAGGCGATTATCGCAGGCACAAAGGCGTTGATTGCCGCTATTGCCGCAGGCGGTTGGATTGCCGTTGTTGTAATCATCATTATCTGTCTTATCGGGCTGCTTGTCGGCTCTGTGTTTGGTATTTTCTTTTCTGGCGAGGACTCCGGCAACGGTATGACAATGCAGACCGTGGTGCGTGAAATCAACACGGACTATGATAATCGCCTTGACGAAATCAAGAACGGCACAGCTCACGATGTGCTTGAAATGTCGGGAAGCCGTGCGGTATGGAAAGAAGTGCTTGCGGTTTATTCCGTCAAGACTACTACTGACCCTGACAATCCGCAGGAAGTCGCTACAATGGACGATAACAAAAAGGAGCTTCTCAAAAATATCTTTTGGGAAATGAACGAGATAAGCTCCAGAACGGAAACCAAGACTGAAACGCAGATAACCGAAAGCGATGATGGTCATGGGAATATTGTGCAGACGGAAACCACCGTCACACGGACTTATCTGTATATCACGGTCAACCACAAGACCGCCGCTGAAATGGCTGACAAGTACAGCTTCAGCGAGGAACAGCGACAACAGCTCTTAGAGTTACTTGCCGAGGAGAACAATTCGCTCTGGTCGCAGGTGCTTTACGGCATATCCACAGACGATGGCGAAATCGTGTCCGTGGCTCTGTCACAAGTCGGCAATGTAGGCGGTCAGCCTTACTGGAGTTGGTACGGCTTCAATGGGCGTGTGGAATGGTGTGCCTGCTTCGTGTCGTGGTGTGCCAATGAGTGCGGCTATATTGATGCAGGCGTTATTCCGAAGTTTGCAGGCTGTGTTTTAGGCTCTCAGTGGTTTAAGGACAGAGGGCAATGGCAGGACGGCAGCTTTGAGCCAGAAGCGGGACAAATCATTTTCTTTGATTGGGAAGGCGATGGCGAAACCGACCATGTAGGAATTGTTGAGAGATGCGAAAACGGTACGGTTTACACCGTAGAGGGCAATTCCGGCGACAGTTGCAGACAGAGAAGTTATCCTGTCGGAAGTAGCGTTATTTACGGTTACGGCATTCCTGCCTATTAAAATCGGGCAAAAGAAAAACCAGAGGTTTATTCCTCTGGCTCTTTTGCCTTACATAGACTGTTTGCCGTAGCTTCAATAACAGCTAAATCCTTATCGCTTAAAGTATCAAGTAGCGTATCCAAACGCCTGCGTGTGGAGCTTTTTGCGGCTTTCTTATCTGGAAAAATCAGCGGGTCAACCGAAACATCAAACTGTGTAATGAGCTGAATAAAGAGTCCAAAGCTCGGATGCTGCCCCTCGTTCTCAACAGCTTGCAGATGTCTGGGAGAAATGCCGAGAGCTTCCGCCTGCTTTTCTCTTGTAATGCCCTTTGCTTCACGGGCTTTCTTGATAGCCTGTCCTATCGGCATAAAATCAAAGTCGATTTCATTCTCAAATTTGTCCATTCGCTCACCACCTGTACTGTAAAATCCTATTCTTATATTTTACAGAAGTGTGAGTTCTTATTAAACGATGTGCAATCTCTCTGAACGAGATATATAATCTCCTATTAAAAGAAATTATAACGCTATACCAAGAGTTTACTTGTCAATATATGCAAAGTTTGTGTGACTATATAAAAAATTGATACGATTAAGATTAGGGAAAAGGAACTATATAAGCACAACTCAAACGCTGGCATGGTGTAATACTCGCTGTTTTAGAATAAGACGGGATTGATTAAGCATCTCGATTTTCTTTACAGATGAACATTTTGCGGATTTCTATGGTATAATAAAAGCGTTCAAACACTTAAACAGAAAGGAGCTTTGTTGTGGAAAATACGATTGAAGATATAAAGCGATTAGAAGCCGAGTTCAAAGCCTGTCAAAAGATTTTGACTGCAATCGGAGATGAAACAAGGCAGCATTTACTATGTATTATGCTGCAAGGCGAATGCAGCGGAAGCCGGGTTGTGGATATTGCAGAGAAAACAAACCTGTCTCGTCCTGCGGTGTCTCACCATATGCAAATACTCAAAGACGCAGGAATTGTAAAGACCCGGAAAGAAAGCACTTGCATTTATTATTATTTAGACCCAGAGGCGGGCGAACTTGGAAACTTAATTACTTTGTTCTGCGATATTAAGGAGTTTATGAAGAATGTTCCCGACAGAAGTGGCGATGATGATTAAAATACACATTTTTCACACAGGAAAGGTCAGAGTGGATAGAGCCGTTCCATATAAGGAGCGAAACCCTCTTGCGGTAACGGGTTTTTTTAGGAGCGACGACAAAAAGATTGAGTTGCCTGTTTCCTGCTATTTGATTGAACACCCAAAAGGAAATATCTTGATTGATAGCGGCTGGCACTCAAAATATGTTACAGAAAAACCGCACAGGTTTTTTGGATTGCTCGACCGCATAAGCACTCCGCTCATAAAAGACGGCGAGAGCATAGATTGTCAATTAGCGGGTTTAGGAATGACACCGAAAGACATTGACTATGTTTTTTTGAGCCACTTGGATTTTGACCATACAAGCGGGTTGTCTTTGCTGTTGGGTGCAAAAAGTTTTCAAGCGGCAGAAGAAGAAATTGCCGATTCAAGAAGGTACTTTTTCCGATATGTGAAAAAGGACTGGGCTGATGTTAATCTCCGACCATTTCGTTACAAAACAACAGATGTTGGCCCGGTAGGAAAAAGCTACGATGTTTTTGGCGATGGCAGCGTTCTTCTCGTAAATACGCCCGGACACAGTCACGGACTATTCAGCGTCGTTATTCGGCGCAACGAGAAATATGTTGTTTTAGCCGGAGATACGGCATATACGCAAAAATCCATACAGGAAAAGCGAATACCGGGATTTACAGTCAGTACAGAACTTGCCGAAAAATCTTTGGAATGGATATGCAAATGCGCTGCCGATGATAATTGTCTTTTAGTAGCAGCAAACCATGACCCGGCTGTTCAACCACAGACCATAGAAATATAGGAGGATTTGAAAATGGATTTGTTAAAAGAAATGAATGAAAGGCACTCGGTCCGTTCGTATACAGACCAGCCAATCACAGGGCAAACGAAAGAAGAATTACGGTCTCTCATTGAAGAATGCAACAGGGAAAGCGGGTTGCATATACAGCTTATCCTTGACGAGCCGAATGCTTTTGATAGTTTTATGGCACATTACGGAAAGTTTTCCGGCGTGAAAAACTACATAGCAATTATCGGTAAAAAGGGCAGCGATTTGGAAGAAAAGGGCGGGTACTACGGGGAAAAGATAGTTCTCCATGCACAGGCATTAGGATTGAACACCTGTTGGGTTGCCATGTCATACAGCAAGGGAAAAGCACGGTTTCAACTTGATAAAGGTGAGAAATTATGCCTTGTAATTTCAATCGGTTATGGAACTACGGCGGGCGTTCCCCATACATCAAAACAGAGGGAAGCTGTAATGAACGCTGAGGGAACACCGCCCAAATGGTTTATAAAAGGCGTTGACGCGGCATTGTTAGCCCCTACTGCCATGAACCAACAGAAGTTTGTGTTTTCATTAGAAGGCAATACAGTATCAGCAAAAGCTGGGTTGGGTTTTTACACAAAAACAGACCTTGGTATCGCAAAATACCATTTTGAACTTGGGGCGGGCAGGGATAATTTTCAATGGAAACAGAAATAACAAACTGGGTTTATTGCCCTAATTGTAACGGCAAGACTCGCATAAAAATTAGAAAAGATACCGTGCTTGTGAAATTTCCACTGTTTTGTCCTAAGTGCAGTCAGGAAACATTAATCAATATTAAACAACTGAATATATCAGTCATCAAAGAGCCAGACGCAGAGCTGCAGAGCCATTAAATACGCTCAGACGCAGAGCCGATGAACTTGTGAGTAATCACAATCATCGGCTCTTTCTCTTATACTTAGACAAGTCCACCGAACAAAAAAAACGGTGCTTTGGTGGGCTGTATTGTCACGCCCTAACAATCCGAGGATAAACACTACCCTCCAGACCCGATTTGAGTTTGGAGGGATTTTGTGTGTTGGTCAACGACTTTCACGCCGCTGCGAATTAGAAGCAGCGGATATATATTTACATAGCCTTTCGCCTGCCGAAAGGTAAATTGCTAAAAAAAGCCTTGCGTTACTATGGCATTCTTATGTTCTTGATGTAGCTATTACATATCTATATATAGGAATTGAATATTCTCATATCCGCTTAGGTGTTGCAGCCTTTGCGGATTTTTTTGTGTCGTTTTTTGTCTTGATTTGCAACAACCCTTTTTCTGGTGTAGGCTGCCGTTCTCCGCCCTCCAATCTGGATTTTCTAAAAATTCAGATTGGAGGAAACAGTTATGTCGTACAACCACGGCAAAGAAGAAAGAAAATGGCGGCTCTGGAAAGAAGCCGAGGAAAAACAGCTACGAGACTTAGGTGTCTGCGAAAAAACAATCGAGCAGCTTCGTGAACACGATTGGGCTATCTTCAATGCAGACAGGCGATTTTATCAGAGGTTGCAGGAAACAGGTACATACCTTGAGGAAATTGCTGAAGCAGAACATCTATCCGAGATAAAAACCGTTGAGGATTTTTTGGACAGCATTGAAAACGAGCAGCTCTATCAAGTGTTAATTACGGTGGACAAGCAGACCCTACAAGCTCTTTTGCTCAAAATACAGGGCTTTTCTGTCAGCGAGATTGCTGCTCTGATTGACCTTAACGAGCAGACTGTTTACAAGCGGTTGAACAGGCTCAAGAAAAAAATCAAAAATATTTTGGGATAGTGTCCAAAAACGCACTTTCCCACGGGCTACTGGGTGAGAGGACAAAAACTCTTGCCCAGTTTTCCTTTGTGTGGCGAAAACGGGATTGTTCCTTGACAACCGAATAATCATTCGCCAAATACTTCCTCTTTGTGATTGTGATGAGCATGAGCGTGTGCAGCGGTACGCCACGACCTGCCAAATGGCAGCAAGCGATAAATACCGACTCAAAATATCGGGCAGCTCCCGATTTCGCCGTAACCCACAAAGAGAACAATGGTACTCCCGTCCAGTCACAGTCCGAGCGTGATAAAACCGTCGCAGGCAATGAGGGCGGCTCTGTCAGAACGACAGTTGGAGTGAAACTCTCGTGGAGTCAGTTCGCTGCTGACCGTTTGGCGACTTCCCTGCGTTTATAAAACGCATTAGCATCTTCGGGGTGTCGAGGACAAATAGAGATGCTTCTATCATAAAGCCGAATACAAGGCGGTCAACAAAATAGAGTGTTGTTTATACGCTCCCGACCTTAAATACTCCCTTGTGTTTGGCTTCTACATAGGCAGGATGCTCCTGCCTAAATTTGATAGGAGGTCAAACATACTATGGAAGAAAGAAAAATCAGGCGTGGGGACATTTACAGAGCAGACCTTACCCCTATTGTTGGCTCAGAACAAGGAGGAAGCAGGCGACCCGTACTTATTATCTCAAACAATATCGGCAATAAGCACAGTCCTACTGTTATAATCGCCGCTATTACAGGTTTGGAGCATTCTAAAGCAAATCTGCCCACCCATGTCATCGTAAAGGAATTTGAGAAATTTGAAAAAGACTCAATCATACTGCTTGAACAAATACGCACGATTGATAAGAAACGCCTGCAAGAGTACATCGGGACTTTTGACAGGCGTTTAATGCTGTCTGTTGACAAGGCTCTTGCGATAAGCATCGGACTTGATAAAAAGGATTAGCTCTCTCGTTATATGGTACAACCATTGACTCATATATTTGAAGCGAGGGAGGTGTGTTGCCTGTTGAAACTCAGAGAATTTGTTTATGTTGGCGACCCTGTTCCAACGCTTACCGAACAGGAACACGCAGCATTTTTGTTGCAGCTTCAAAAGTCAATACTGGCTTCTTTGAAAAAAAGAGAACTGCTTAATCATTCTCAGTATGAACGCTGCATGGAAGAAATCGAAAAACAATATAGCAGGAAAAATCGCAGCCAAGCCTAAACGCTTGGCTCTTTACATATCCAAATGTGCAAAACTAAAATTCGCACATTCGACAACCTCTACTTCTCACATTATACTTAATAACGGTAAATGTGTTACCGAGAAAGGAGAATTTCTATGTCATCAATAGATAAATACGCAAATCTGAACGAAGAAAGAAAAATATTGAACGCAAAAAGAAAAGTGGCGGCATACTGCCGAGTTTCCACGGATAATGAAGACCAAGCCAATTCCTTTGAGAGTCAACAGCGATACTTCCGACAGTATATTGAACGCCACCCGGATTGGGAGCTGTTTGAGGTTTTTGCTGATGAGGGTATCTCCGGCACGAATACAAAAAAGCGTAAAGAGTTCAATCGAATGATAGCCTGTGCAAAAAACGGCGATTTTGATTTGATTATTACAAAGGAAATCTCTCGCTTTGCGAGAAATACCCTTGACAGCATATATTACACCCGTGACCTGAAAAAGCACGGTGTAGGCGTTATCTTTATGAACGATAACATCAATACAATGGACGGCGATGCCGAGCTTCGGCTTGCGATTATGTCCTCGATTGCACAGGAAGAAAGCCGCAAAACCTCCGAGCGTGTAAAGTGGGGACAAAAACGCCAGATGGAGCAAGGTGTTGTTTTCGGAAGAAGTATGTTAGGCTATGACGTCCGTGACGGAAAAATGTATATCAATGAGGAGGGAGCGAAAATCGTCCGACTCGTATTCCATAAGTTTGTAAACGAAAAGAAAGGAACACACGTCATCGCTCGTGAGCTTCGGGAGGAAGGCATTTCTCCAATGCGGGTTAAGGAATGGCAGAATACCGTTATCCTGCGAATTATCCGCAACGAAAAATACTGTGGCGACTTAGTGCAAAAAAAGACCTACACGCCGGATTTTCTTTCTCACGAAAAGAAATACAACAGAGGTCAGGAGGAGTTTGTGATTATCAAAGACCATCACGAGCCGATTATATCTCGTGAGCTGTTTGAAGAAGCAAACCGAATTTTGGATGCGAAGTCACTCTCGCAGGAGGGAAAAGCAAAACACAGCAACCGTTATCCGTTCTCTGGTAAAATCAAATGCGGAAAATGCGGAGCAAGCTATGTTGCAAGGTACAAGACCCGTAAAGACGGAAGCCGTTATAAGGCGTGGCGTTGTCACGAGGCGGCTAAACATGGAAGCCCTCATATTGACAAGGCAGGAAACCAAGTAGGCTGCTCTTGTGCGAGTATTCGTAACGAAGAAGCCGTTTATATTATGTATCTTGTTTGCAGGCAGCTAAACTATAACCGCAGAAAAATTGCAGACAATTTAGTCAGTACGATAAATACTATTGTTTCGATGGATATGACAGGCACGGATACGGCTGCTCTCACAGAGAAAATCCAAATCGCTAAAAAGAAGCGAACAGACCTCATAGAACTATATACCAGCGGCGATATTGACCGAAGCGAATTTAATGCTCTGAGAGCAAAATACGATGCTGAAATAGAAAGCCTGCAATCTATGGCAGAAAGTATTGAAAAACAGCAGGCGATGATAGATAAGCAGCAGGAATTGATGAATGACATCAAAAGAACGGTTGACGAGCTTGTAAACGGTATCCAATACGAAGATGAGTTTTACACGGGACTGCTTGACAAAATGGTTGTGCATGACCGTGATAATATTGATGTATACTTAAAGCTGCTCCCGATGAAATGGAGCTATACGGTTGCAAAAAGCATATCCAGTCCACGAGGTGAACAGCAAAAAAAAGCTGAAGCCTCAGAATGGAACATTTCTGAGGCTTCTGTGGGCACTGAGGAATTGGCTCATATGGAGATGATATCTGCTATACTTTATCAGTTGACAAGAAATCTTACGCCGGAAGAAATTAAAGAAAGCGGTTTTGACACTTATTTTGTTGATCATACAACAGGAATATATCCGGTAGCTGCATCCGGAGCTCCGTTTACTGCAGCATACTTTCAGTCTAAAGGTGATCCCATAACTGATTTAGTTGAGGACATGGCAGCAGATGGTACTATCAGTTAAAGGCTACAAGTCTGAAAAGTGCCGTATTTACTGGGTTTGCCGACACAAAAAATAGGACTTGCCTTACCATTGCCACAATCTCGTATAAGCAACATACGAAAAAATAGATAAAAACAAACGGTTTTGTAGCATAAATTTTGTTGATTTTAAGAAAGAATATTCCTTAAATTTGCTAACCGAAAAAGAATTCATAAAAAAATACTGTCACGGGCGCGAAAGCGTGAAATTTACCCTTGACAGTATTTTTTATGAATTACAATAAGAAAGCAAAATTAAGGAATTATTGTCATATATAAACCATGAATGAATAATATATATTA
>ERZ894251.356-NODE-356-length-26792-cov-18.276134_pt1 | contig 26792 bp, 30 predicted proteins | sample MGYA00380301_ERZ894251 | MGnify/ENA primary metagenome ERZ894251 (study PRJEB32331, sample SAMN06328418) | human gut metagenome | biome: human gut microbiome; feature: stool | host: Homo sapiens | collected 2014-02-13 ... | reverse complement strand
ATTTTGCCGCCCTTGATCATGATTGCAACAACTTTGGTGTTGACTTCATCCTGCATTGCGGCGTTTACCTCCTTTCGTTGGAATGATTATGGGAATGCTGCCTCAGCTAAGGCGGCACAATCCGGCGATAGATGATTTTCATTTACACTGTCCTCCTTTCCGAGCATTGCTCACGATGGTATTCATTAAAGAGTGTCTTCACAAAGGCTATAATCGTAGGTCTTCGGCTTCTTTGACCCTGCCGATCTGTCCTGCCCGTAGAAATCATGATTGACGAGCGCGGAGTAGTAATTGTCTATCGTCAGAGAGGCGTTATACAGAGCGGTCAACAGGTACGCCCGGATATTACGGATGTCTGACGGGTTCTTGTTCATTGCTTCCAGAACGTACTCTATGTGGCTGCTATTCAGCTTGAGAAAGCGGGACTTAACCACTTGCTGCGGCATATCCTCGCCATTGATACGGATGGTCGGAGCGGTAGAGCAGACGGCATCCAGCATGATGTCCATGATCTCCCGGAAGCGGTCTTTATCGAACTTCGGATCCTGACAGAGAATGTCGTAATCAAGATTCTCTTTGATAATCTCTTCATACTCGCTTCGCTCATCCATCCTGTCCATCCCATCAAGATTGATGGATTGATAGTTCTTTGAGAGAGTATTTCTTTCTTGGGTAATTACTTGATCAGTATTTATTTGTGCGGACTTATCCCCGCGTGGATTATCCACATCTGGCTTCTCCACACATGGATTTTCCGTGTGTGGCTTTTCCCGTTCTGGTGTAGACTCCTGCGGCTCTTCGTATATCTCAAAGATTGTGTTGCTCATCCTGCCTTTACCGTCTCTCTGCCGGTGCCGGACAAGGTAGCCGTGCTTTTCAAGCTCACGGAGCGCGGAGAGAATGGCATCCGGTCCTTCCTTGCAGATTGCAGAAAGCCCCTTGGTCGAGAACTTCCAGCCGTCATTGAATGAGAGCATCTTTGAGAGAAGACCGACTGCCTTGAGTGACAGGCTCTTGTCTCGAAGGTGGAAGTTCGCCATGACGGTATATCCACGATTCTTGTTTACGCGATAGACTGCCACAGAGATCACCTTGCCATCTTGGGAAGCAGCTCTTCACCGAACTTTTTCTGGATTTTAACCCGGATAACGTCCTTGCCCTTCGGCGTGAAGTAGGTCTGAGAACCGGTGTAGCAGTACGTCACAAAATCGCGGACGATGAACAGTCCGGCATTGCTGTCCTTGTTGTAGGGAAGAAGCTGACCGGAGGGAGATCGGAACAGGTACTTCTCCCTGAGAAGGAACTGGACGAACTTGCGCTCCGGGATTTTCAGTTCCTTCGCCGTCGTTCGGATATTGGTGCAGTCATCCGGATTGATGAAGGCGTCGTAGTAATCGGCTTTGGGCTTTGCCGTGTTCAACTCACACTCAAGAGCCTTCACGCGATTCTTTTCCAGAATCAACGCTTGAGCGAACTCTACAATGACCGCTGGTTCCTTCTGAATACGCTCCAGAAGGGAGTCTGTCATGTAGCCGCCTGTCTTGCGGATGGTGGGGACAACTTCATCGAACAGCCAGTGTTCAAACTTCTCAGCAGCAGGGAGTTTGCTGTGAACAATCAGTCGGTAAACATCGCCCTCCGGTATATAGGAAAGGGACTGCATACCACCGCTTGTAAGGGTGTCCCGTTTTAGGACACCCTTGCAGTGATCAATAATTGCCTTTCCGGGTCGGGCATATCCAAGTGCTTTCGCAATATCTGAACCGCAGAACAGGAGTGTTTCCCCTTCGAGGATCGTTCGCACCTCACCGAACTGTTCATTCTTGAAGACTTCGATTTTGTTATCCATGACTGACTTCCTTTCCGGCAGCAGATGTGCCACTTTGATTTTTGAGGGTTGAAACGGGATTGCAGCAGTAAGGACACTCTGCAAACACGCAGGATTGATATTTCCAGTGAGGACGGTGAAAGCGGCAGCTTCGGCACTCAGGGAGAATGCCATCCGCGCCGCTGTCAAAATGCTCAAAGCCGGGTGTGGTCTGCATCAGCAATTCCAGTGCTTGCAGATCACCGGCTGTCATGCGTTTCATACTTAAAAACTCCTTTCCTTCGCCGCATCGCCAGCAAATATTCCGGCTTTTGGGCAACAAAAAAAGAGGGTTTGCTTCTTACTCCAAATTGGAGAAGAAACAAACCCTCTTCGTTTACGATGTAGTTCAGATGATTTCTCGGATGGTATGAATGACACCGAGCAGCAGCCCGATGAAGAAGGCAAGTCCTCCGATAAGACCGCCTATGATTAAGTTCAATGCGAAGATGCCGACTGAGCCGGAGATACCGTAGCCGCTGGGAACGAGCCAGAGGCACATCCTCCGGATGCCGAACGGTAATCCAACGCAGATCCACATAAGAAAGTAGTCGCATACGCCGTCAGGCATATAGATCGGCTTGAGAAATGACGCAAGACAGAACGCAAGCGCGATTGGCAGCACAACCTCCTTCAAGAAGACTTTGATAGCACCCACTATATCCTCCTTCTGCCGGAAGTGTGCAGCGGCACCCTCCGGCTTGCTTGATTATTGTGAAAGTCCTTTGTTTTCGGTCAAAAAAAGAAGGGACTAAGCCAGAATGCCTTGGTTTTCAAGGTCTTTCTGATTTAGTCCTATTATCGCACAATAATCCTTGACGATAACCGTTTTGACCTTTCCCGCTTCCGCAAGCCCTATCATCTCATTCCAACCGGGTCTGTCGAAAGTTACGCCGGATACGCCGTCGTCAATGAAAAAAGTCGGGTTAGGGAACCCGTTATCCTCTGCATACTGCAAAAGGATTTTTTTCTGGAAAGCGATTTGTCAAGGGGAGATTACCCCGGAGTTATACATTTTTCTTTTTTGAGCTTCTGAGCCGTCGACTTTCACCGCGGTCCTAAAATTTTGCATAAACACGACACAAGATCAGCAGCGTGTAAGCAATCAGAAAAAACTAAACCGCCTGTCCCTATGGCCGAGATAAGGGTCACTAGGACAAGCGGTTTTCTTTGCCTTAAATGATGACTGGTAAGATGTACATATTCCATGACGTTAGTCAGAACGGAAATAAGCCTGGTGGTGTACCATAACATCGTCTAGAATGCCTGAATCATCAAAACCAAGCTTCCAAGAGGCCGGGTCAAGAGGGTCATCAATTTCGTATTTCAAGCTATATCCACCATAGGTTGCCTCAAAGCTATCGTTCGGTTGGCCATACAGTTTTAAGACATCTTCTCTGGTAGACCATCCCAGCATCAACCCACCGGGAAGGCGTAGTTCTGTACCGGAAAAGTCGTAGTTGCCATATATTACATGAATACCTCCCACCGTGCTCTCGGCGACGGGGATCGTGCTTTCGGTGGTGTTGAAGACACAGACGCTGATATCCTGCTCGTGGTCATTGGTCAACGAGACCCATTCCCATTCATAGGACGCATTCGGGCTCTCCGCGCCGGGCAGATAAAGCCCGGCATCCTCCGCGGAGATCGCCCACCCGTCGTCAAGAAAATCCGCAAGGGGAAGCGGCAACGTATACACCGCGTCATTGATCTGGATGGAAAAACTTTCCCAATCATCCGAAAGTTCGGGGGATGTGGGGTACAATTCGGCCTCCGGCGCGTCGAGTTCTGTCATAAATTCGAGCGTTATCAAGGTGGAGGTGTGCGGCAGGTAGGTAACTTTCGCAAACAGAGCAAAGTCGTTCCCGCCCCACAGCGCGCGCCCTTCCTCGTACCTCTTTTCACTGATTTCAAAGGAATGCCGTTCGCCGGTCATATCTACGCCGCGCAGATAATAGTCGTCCGAACCATAGTCCCCGATTCCTCTCGAATATTCAAACTCCAGCCGCTCCAAATAGGCGGCTTCCGGGCGCTTGAGGTAGGGGATGTCCAAAACGAGCGGCCGGACAAGGAAGAAAGCGGCGGCGAGGCAAAGCAGAATGCCTGCGGTTCTGCCAACCTTTTGCAGGAACGTTGTGTCCGGCTGAATCAGCAGTATGAATAAGACAAGGGCGATGATCACCGCCACCAGCCCCAAGCCGCCATAGACAATGACGGCTTGCATAAACCCTGTGATGCCGATGGCAAAGGCATCGGCGCTTGTAAACCATTCCACCACCGCGAGGATGGTGATCGGCAGAAAAAAGACGGCGGCGAGGAACAAAATAAACCATTTTAACTCCGCCTTGCTTTTTTCGCCGCCGGGCGCTCTTTTGTCTGTTCGGTTCTCATTTATATTGTTCATTTTCTCTCTTGCTTTTATGAAAATCAGTGTTTCAAACGCTCCAGCGTCTCGCAAATCGCAAGCATCCCCTGTTTTTGATCTTTGATTTTGGCGGTGATGCTGTTGTTGACCAGCGACAATTTTATTTTGGTTTTCCCGCTTTTCGCTTTGATGATCCGCTGGGAAGGCAGTAGCCCTTTTTGTACTTTCAGTTCGTCAAACTGGTCAAACGGAATGCAGATTTTACCGTAAATATGCGAGATATCAAAAGTTTCCAACACTGCGATAACCAATGTTTTTTCTGTCACACCAACATAACAGGATACATTACTTAAGGCCCCCAGAGCCAGCATTTCGGCTGTTCCGGACATCAGGGTTCCCCATGCTTTTCCCTGGTACGTTTCTCCTTCCGGGCAAATACTGGCTAACATTTCATTCATATCTTTCTCGTTCATAAATAAAGTCATAAAATTCACCTCGTCGTTTTGCCCTCTAGTTAGTAGATCTGGTTCCGGTTTAATTATAACACTTAGCTGGTTTTTCGGTGTGAATTCAAGGTAAAACACTCGTAAATGTTAGGCAGAAAAGCCCCAACGATTGCCAAATAATTACACCATATCATAGAAAGCACGTATTTAATGGAAACAAGTTTTTGAACAGCCGTGTCCCATACTTTGCCGTGGATGAATATATAATAAAAGTGCCTCTCTTTTTCCCGGTGGCATTTCTGCCGGTACAAAGGAGAAGCACTTTACTTTATGTTTTCTAATTATCGGTATGGTAGCTCTGAAGGATCGTTAATGTAAGCCTGTTCCCTGAGGCCACAAAAAAACTATAAGTCAGCAAACAAGGTCAATCCTTGAGCATTGCTAGACTAAATGTCCCCAAATCTTTTATAGCGGACTTTTCTCATTCATCAAGATGCGGCCTTTCAGTTCAATGGCATTGAGAGCGAGCACCGTGCTTTTCTGATTCAATGGCAGCGGTTTTCCCTCCACAGTAAAGATCGCACCCCCGGCTTCCTCCAGAATGATTCGCGCCGCGTTGTGATCCCAGGGGGAAGAACGCATGGTAACAAATAAATCTGCCCGGCCAGCGGCCACTTCGCAAAGCTCCAGGGCCACGGAACCGAGACACCGGACTCCCCGTACCTTCCGGGAGAGCTGAATCATCCGTTCCTGGTAGGGATGGGGTTCTAAAAAGGTATATTGCAGGCCTGGCGTTGTCAGCAACAGATCCGATAGTTCCCGCCGGCCGGAGGTGTGGATCGGTGTCTGACCCTGCCATGCACCTCCACCGTGCCGGGCCCAGTACAGTGCCTTCCTCTCTACGTCCAGCACCAAGCCAAACAATGGCTTGTTTCCGTCCCAGCATCCCACAGAGATGGCGTAGTTTTGATGCTGATTGATAAAATTCGTAGTCCCGTCGATGGGGTCAATATACCACGTCACCGACTCGGCGCGATGTGCCTCCGACGGATACTCTTCCCCCACAATGGCGTCCCGGGGGAAAGCTGTCAGGATTTCATTTCGCAACAGTTGTTCGATTCTGCGATCCCAGAGAGTGACAAGGTCTTGATGGCTGGTCTTCTGGCAAATCTCCTCTTCTTCCAGACGACACTGCCGCAGAAGATTCCCTGCATTTTGAACAACTTTCACACCGACATTGAATCTGTCCATCCTCCACCTTCTTTCCTCTGTTTGATTTATAAAATCACATTCCTTATGGCTTGTCAAGAAGGCTTCACCAAATCACCTGCATATCTACGTTATGCAACAGGGGCACCGGGCTGTGGGTCTGGATATAACGGGCGGTGAGATCCGGCATTTCTACGCCGCCCCGCCAGAGGACAGGACACTTTCTCAGCGCATCATAGCCGCCGGTGCCCGTGGCCCGGTAGTTGCTGGTACACAAGCGGAATTTCCCGTTTTCCAGAGGAGAACCGTCCAATTTTGTCAGTCGAACCACCCGGCTCCCCACAGGGCGGCGCAGATCAAAGGTATAGGCCAGGCCAGCGTAGAAGTCGTAGTTGTAGTGCTCCACCTTGGGAAGCAGGAAATCCTCCGAGATTTGGGGCCGGTCATCAACTAACGTGAAGTAGGCGGCGCACCGCTCCAAAGTCTGCCGCAGCACCTCCGCCGTCACCTCCAGTACCACCAGAGTGTTGGCAAAAAGATAGGCCGCCGTCACACCTCGCATGGTCACTGGGGAGGCCAGCCCCACCGGGTCGTTTCCCAAGCTGGTGCAGGAGAAATCCGCCCCGGTCTCGGCCAACTGCACCTGGTTGAACAGGGCGGCCACCTGGCTGCCGTAGAGGGCGGCGTCCAGCTTCCCCTCCGGGGAAATCGGATAGGCCAACTCCCCGATGGGCTGGTCCAGCCAGACCTGCACCGCCTGTTCCAGGGCCAGTAAGCTCTGATAAGGCTCCGTGCCGTGCGTTGCACCCACTGGCGTCAGTTTGGAATGAAAACAGAAGTTTCTCCCGTCTTGCTGTCCAGTGATACGAAGAAAGTGCCCGGCGTTAGCGGGGGGCTGAACCGCATAGGTGCCAGACAACTCTACCCCTTCCACCGCCATGTGTTGGTGGCCTGTGAGGAGAAGGTCGAAGTCCAGTTCCCGAGCGATTTTACAGGCAATATTCTCTCCGCTGTCCGAGAGCACCCGCCCCGTTTCCAACTCTTCCTCAAAACCTCCGTGGTAGATACACACCCGAACGTCGCACTGGTCCTGAAGGGCGGAACAGGCCGTCCGGGCAGCTTGAAAGGTATTGGTGACCCGAAGTTGCTCCAAGTTCTGGGGCTGTTCCCATACATTCACAAAGTCGGTGACCACGCCGGTGATTCCCACCCGCAGGCCGTTGGCCAGGGTATGTACCGCCCAAGGGCGGATCGGCAGCTCGCCGCCCAGGTCCTCTACATTGGCGCACAGGCATACACCGTCCATGGCCCGCAGATAATCCCGAAGGGCCTCATAACCGAAGTTGAAGTCGTGATTGCCTAAGGTAAAATAGTCAAGACCCATCGCGTTGAAGGCCGCAGCTACCGGGTGGACAGGCCACCGGCCCCGGTTCTCCAGGTAATATTGGGTCAAAGGCGTCCCCTGCAAGGAATCCCCGCCGTCCAATACCAGGGTATTTCCGTCCTTTTCCATCTGGTCGACCAGATTCAGCAGGCCGGATTTTTCCGGGCAGTTGGCGGCGTAGTTCACCGGGAAAATGTGGCCGTGGGTATCTGAGGTGTAATAGATTTGAACCGTTTTTTCCATGCTCACCCCCTGGCCAGCTTGACCCGGATTTTGGTGGAAATCCACTCCACGATCAGCACCAGCACGATGAGGCCCGCCAAGATGGCACCAGCCTCCTCCCAGCGATAAGAGTTCATGGCAAAAATCAGCGGCGCACCAATGCCGCCCGCTCCCACCAGGCCCAGCACGGTGGCGTCTCGCAGGTTGATGTCAAAGCGGTAGATGGCGGTGGAGGCAAAGTTGGGCATCAGCTGGGGCAGGATGCCGTAGCGGATCTTCTGCCAGGTCGTGCAGCCCGCCGCGTCCAGGGACTCCAATACACGAACATCCAAGTCCTCAATGGCTTCGATGTACATTTTGCTCACCATGCCTACCGAACACAGGGACATGGTCAGCAGGCCAGCGAAGGCACCGGGGCCTGTGACGCGAATGAACATGAGGCCATAGACGAAGGCGGGAACGGTGCGGACGGCCATAATGATGATACGTCCCACAAAGGCTACCGGCTTCGGAGTCAGGTTGGAGGCCGAAAGAAAGGCCAACGGAACAGAAATGATGGCCCCAACAATGGTGCCCAGGAACGCGATGCAGATGGTCTCCAACAATAAATAAGGCACACCCTGGGTAGTGAAATTGAACAGCAGGTCCGTGTCCGGGTGGAAGATGCCCGCCAGGATGTTCCAGGCAATCACCGCTCCATTTTGTGTGGTGCCCGCCGTCTCCACGGCGGAGCCGCTCCATATCAGCAGAGCTACGACCACCACAGCTACGGCCAGCTCAAAGACCCAGCGGCGGGGCCGCCGTTCATAAGCCGCTTCGATTCGTTTGTTCATGGCATCTCCTCCTATACCAGCCGTTTCCGGGCGGCCCGGCTGATGGTTTCAATGATAAACACAGTGACGAACAATGCCAGCAGGATCATACCTACGCTGGCATACTCCCGCCAACCAATCTTCTCGTTCAGGATCAGGCCCAGGCCACCTGCCCCCACATACCCCAAAATGGAGGCGTAGCGCACATTTCCCTCGAAGCAAAATAGGCAGTTAGACAGATAAGAGGGCAGCACCTGGGGCACGATGGCGCTGATGAATGCGCGCACCTTGGTGGCCCCCATTGCCTCCATAGCTTCAAAAGGTCCCATGTCCACCGTCTCAATCTCTTCATAGAGGATCTTGCCGATGTAAGCGAAGGTAAAGATGGCGATGGCTGTGGTGCCCGCCAGGGTGCCCAGGCCGAAAATGTAGGTAGCGATCAGGGCGGATACCAGGGTAGGCAAAGTGCGGATGATGCTCAACAACAGGCGCATGGCCGCCACAATCACTCGGCTGTGAATGATGTTGGTGGAAGCCAGCATGGCAAATGGTACCACCAGGATGGAGCCGATGAAGGAGCCCAGCAGGGACATCTTGATGGTGTCGAACAGGGGCTGCCATATTTGGGGCATATAGTCCCACTGCGGAGGAATCATGTCTCCCAGAATGACAAAAAACTCCTTGATCCGACTGACCAGGACCCCCATATCAAAGCCGGTGACCTCCACCGAAAGTATCGTCATGGCTACCAAAATCACCGCTGCCAGCGGAGCACGAGATCTGGGTTTGGAAACCTGCTTTCCGTTGGGTAGGGTAATCAATCTGGGTGGGAAGATTTTGTCGTATATACTCATGCCGGTTCCTCCTGCTTTCCCTGATAGATGGAGTCCAGCACCGCCTGATCCACCTGATTGGCAGGGCCGTCATAAACGATCTCCCCGGCCCGGATACCAATCACCCGGGTGGCGTACTGGAGGGCCAACTCCACATGGTGGATGTTGATGAGTACCGTGATGTGCATATCCCGGTTGATCCGCTGGAAATCATCCATCACCTGCTTGGCGGTCACCGGGTCCAGAGAGGCCACAGGTTCATCCGCCAGGATAATCTGGGGATTCTGTGCAAGAGTTCGAGCCAGGGCCACCCGTTGCTGTTGGCCGCCGGAGAGCTGATCCGCCCGGACAAAGGCTTTGTCCAGAATTCCCATCTGATCCAGGGCTTCCAGCGCCTTCATCTTCTCCTCCTTTGTGAAGATGCCAAAAGTTGCTCGCCACCAGGGCAGATCAGGGACAAAGGCAGTGAGCACATTCTTGATAACAGTTGTGCGGGTAATCAGGTTGAAGGACTGGAAGATCATGCCGATCCGGCGGCGAAATTTCCGCAGGCTTTTTCCGTGCAGGGTCATCACGTCGGTGCCGTCTACCGTCAGCTGGCCTTGGGTAATGTCGTGCATTCGGTTGATGGTACGAATCAGGGTGGACTTGCCCGCGCCGGACAAACCGATGATAGCCACAAACTCCCCTTGGTCAATGGTCAGGTTGATGTGCTTCAGGGCCTCGAATCCATTCGGATAACGCTTTTCTACTTCTTTGAATTCTATCATTATACTCTCCCTATTCCAAATGAGGGAGGAAAGCCTCGGCCTCCCTCCCTCGTTTGTGGTTCATGTTTGATCGGTTTTAACCCGCGCTGTTCAGAGACTGAATCATCTCCTGCGCAGCCCGCTCAGAGTCGTAATCTTCGGACTTCGCCCACTGATAGCCGTTGTGGCTGTAGATGGCGATGACCTCTTTGCCTTCCTCGGTGTTGCCGATGTTGATGAAAGCCTGACCCAAAGCCTGCTTGAAATCATCGTCCATGATGGGAGAAGTCTTGCTGACGCTGATGGTGTCATTGTAGATAGCGGGAGTGACGCCAACCACAGCGGTGTCATCCCAGATGCTGTTGGTCATGCCGTATTCGGTTGTCCACTCATCCTCATAGTCCCGGCGGGCATCGGCATAGGTGCAGACGATGTCCACCTGACCGGAGGCCAGACGGGCGAAGGCGCTGCCGTAAGAGTCAGACTGCACCGCGTGGGGCAGGTCGGTGATATTCTTGTCGTAGTTTTCCTGGAGCCACAGAGAGGGGTAGATGTATCCGGCGGGAGAGGAGGAGTTGGCCACACTCCAGTTGGCACTGCTCACGTCCTCCCAGGTGAGGGCTTCTCCGGCATTGACTTTTGCAGCCAGTTCCTTGCCCTTCTCAGAGGGACCGGCAATCATCAGGGCGCGGTAGCTGGTGACCTGCTCGGTGGTAGGCTCGGTGGGGGCGTTGTCGTTCCAGTCCTTGGCGCTGTCGGAGTCGATGGACAGGCCGTCTCGGGTGGCGGTCAGCAGCACGTCGCAGCCGTCATCGTAAAGCACATAGGTGCCGCCGGGGATCAGGCCAACGTCGGCGGTACCGGCGGCCAGAGCCTCGCCCACCGCCTCATAGCTGGTACCCACAGTGATGTCCACCTCGCCCACATCGTACCCCAGCGTCGCCAGCTCATCGGTGAGCATCTGCTTCAGGGGTTCTGTGGCGGTAATGATTTCCTCTGGCTCACGGGATGGAACAAAAGCGATCCGCAAGGTATCAATCTTTTTGTTGCTGGTTTCAGAAGTCGCTGTGGTACTTGCACTGCTGTCTGTGGAACTTGTGCTACTGGTGCTGCTCTGGGACTCGCCGCTTTGGCCGCCGCAGCCAGCCAGCAGACCAACACACATCACACCAGCCAGCAGGAGAGAAAGTGCCTTTTTCATTCTGTGATCCTCCTTGTTGTTTCAGTAAATCTTTCTGGGGTTACTATTGAATCTATCTGTTACAGAGGGAAAAACCTCTGATAACCACTTCAGTAAGTTAGGCTGTGTCGCCAATTTTCAGGTGGGTGGGCACCGTGACGGTTACCGCCTGGGAACGACGTTGGCTTATACGGCCAAAAAGCAGTTCCAGGGCATTTTCCCACACATAGTCCGGGAACATCTCGAGGCAGGTACCAGTGGGCCACTTGCTCTCCAATGTCTGGATATCTTGATAGATAATGACAGCCACATCTTTCGGCACACGGACGCCCAGTTCCCGGAAAGCCTCCAGAGCGCCCTCAGCTACCTCGTCGCTGCCCAGCAGAACCGCTTCCGCCAAGGTGTGATCTTCCACGGCCTTCTTCGCCAGCGCATAGCCGCTTTCTCGGCTGATTTCCCCCACATGGAAGGTCCGGGGGTCGTACTGGCCGCGCTTCTCCAAGATGCGCCGGATAGCCGCCAGACGGTGGATTCCGATGCGGCCGTTGGCCCCGTCATAAATGCCGCCGATATATCCCAAGCCAGTGTACTGCTTCTGATCCAGCAGGTAGGACACCATCTGCTCCTGACCACGGTCGAAGTCCACCTGCACCTGGTCGAACTCGTAGTTGTGCTGGTTGGAGTTCACAAAAACGATGGCGAAGGACAGGGAGCGTAGGAAGTCGATTTCCTTTTCACTGAACACCCCCAGGGCGATAACACCATCCACCTTTTGAGGCTCACCGAAAGTCAGCCGGATAAAGGTTACCTCGTATTGGTCAGTCATCATCTGCACCAGGCAGGACAAGGAGGTGAGTCGTACATTGTGCCGGTCCGGTCGGATGATCCGCCAATCCGCCACTCCGATGACTAGGTGAGTTTTATGCTCTGCCGCCTTTCTCTGGCGAGGAGATACATAGCCCAGTACATGGGCCGCCTGAAAGATCCGGGCCCGCACCTCCGGTGAGACAGAGATGTTGTCGTCTTTATTCAAAACCCGTGAGACCGCCGCAGTCGAGACCTGAGCGGCCTGGGCCACTTCCTTGATTGTCGCCATGAGGCTCCTCCTTTCGTATCGTTTCAAGCTCATTATATAGCGCCTTCTGTCGAAGTCAATATACTTTACTAAAATTTTACTAAATTATGAACCAGTTATAACATGGAGTAGTCCTGCAATGCATCGTAAGGGCAAACGGCGACACGACCAACATGGGCCGTGCCGCCTTTCGCGTTACCTTTCCTGCTCCTGCTTCCGTTTGCGGTTGGGCTGTGACACGATTTTTTGCTTTTGTCGTGCCAGTTGGCGGGCTGCGTATTCCTCCGCCGAATCGTTGGTCAAGCGCATCTGTGCCTGTTTAGCATCCATCCACCGCAGCGGTGAATATTTACTGCCAAACACCTGTTCCAACTTTTCGTTGGCGGCTACTTCATATCCGGGCCGGATGGCCTGCCGGGCCTCGTACAGTTCCACCGGGTCAAGATCGGCGGCCTGCGATTTTGCCTCGGCGTACTCATGCAGTGTGGATTCCAGATCAGCGGAATATTTCTGCTCCTGCTCGTCCAGTTTTTGCAGGTTAGATTCCAGCGCGGCGATGTCTTTGCGGAAGGTTTCGGCCCCGGCGTCCTCGGCATAGTCAAACTGCTGCAACAACAGCGCCTTTTCAGAGCGCAGTTCCTCCAAATCTTCGGTCAGCTCCGCAATCTTAGCGCCCAACTCTTTGTGCTTAAACACCTGCCACGCAGGCAGGGATTCTTTCTCGGCTTTCACAGTTTTGCGCTCCCTGCTTTTCTCCTTGATCTGCCGGGCCAAATTGGTGAACCGTGTCAGTTGGGGCTTGTACACAGTAAGGGCTTTCTGACAGCTGGCACGGCCTGCACGGATATGGGACAGCTGATAACAGAAAATTAAAATCCTGCTGCGTAATTTTTCCAGACGCTCCGCTACGGCGGGCACGGTGTGGGCAACCAAAGCGGCCAGCTTTTTGACCTCCGCTTTCAGTTCTCGCAGCAGGGCGTTGTCGGCCTTGATCTGCCGGTTCAGTTCGCAACGGTCAGAGATGATGCCGCGCCGCTCCAACGCCTGAGCTGCCACGCCCTCGTGGATGGTGGGCCGTTCCTCCAGACCGCGCTCGGCATGGCTGCGGTGGTCGATACGGCTGTCGTGACCGGCCAGCTCCAGACAGCGGTTCGCTGCCGTGGCCCACGCCTCGCGCCAGACGAGCAGCTGTTCTTCGCTGTTCCACCGCGCAGAGATGGGATTCTGCCTGCCGTACCGGGTACTTTTGGGGTGCTTATCCATGCGCACATACCCTTGCTCTTGGGCGGCGGACGGTGCCATGTACACCTTCTTTTTGCCAACTTTGTAGGGGTACTGCTTCTCCCAGCCCTCAGCCTGTGCGGTTTTGAACTCGGCTGCGGTAAAGCCGCGTTCATCGCCGTCCTTGACGCAGAGATATTCTTTTTCAGTCTTGTACTGCCATGCGCCCGACTCCGTCAGAGGACGCACCGTCAGCAGGATGTGAGCGTGGGGATTGTGGCCGTCGGTGTCGTGGATCGCAACGTCAGCGCACATACCTTCATCCACGAACTGCTCCCGGATAAAATCTTGCAAAAGCTCAATCTGCTGCTGCCGTGATAGCTCGATGGGCAGCGCGGCGACAAATTCCCGCGCCAGACGGCTGTCCTTGGTTTTCTCCGCTTCTTCCACGGCGTTCCAGAGTTTTTCCCTGTCCTGCCATTCCGAGGGAGCCATTGGCGGCAGGAACACCGCCTGCCAGGCAAGGCCCTGTTTTCGGGTGTAGTCATGCTGCACCCCGTCGTAATTGTTGAGCATCCGGGAACAGCTCAGATAGGCCGAAGCAGCCACGGCGGAGCGTCCAGCTCCACGGCTGACTATCTTGGCCTCCAAATGATAAATCGCCATTGTCTACCATCCTTTCCAAAGGGCTACTGTGAAACGCAGCATCCCTTCTTCCGTACTCGATTGCAACAGGTACATTGTGAAATGCGACGTACCACCAACAGGGGTGGAACGAATCGTTCTACCCCTGTATCTGTGTCAAGCTGCCGGTGGCAGGTTGACGCAGGCAGGCGGCGGGATGGGGTGGCAATATACCACCCCATGAACAGGGGCTTCCAAAACGGGAACCCCTGCGCCGACTGTATGGGCATGGCTGGCAGCTTGATAGAAATGCAGCCTTGTCCAGCGGCTCCTGCAGGAGCCGCAATCCCCCTCGGAGAGCGCACGTGCCCGACCAACGGGAGGGCTACCACCGCCTGCTTTAGCAGGTGGTGAGTAAGTGCGCCCTTCGGGTACAAAAAAGGAAAGCCCCCGGTTCCCCGGAGGCTCTCCAGCGTACAAAACAGGATCGTTACCGCTTTTGCAAGAGATAGCTTTCGAGGTCGGACAACTCCATCGCCCGCACCTCTGGCATCGCTTTTTCTAAAATCGCACCTTCCTGGATCAGCCGCCGTGTCCGGGCTTTTCGTTCTTTCACTCGATCTCGCGCCTGGGCTTCCTCCATGCGGTGCTTTGCCTGCAACAGTTTCTTTTCCGCATCGGTCATAGGCTTACCTCCGTTTCTGCCAGACCACATCGTACCCCAGCACATCGGCCAGCTCTACGGCCTCCCGATACCGCAGCGACTCCCGCTGCAATTTCCCGGAAAGGTTGGATACGCTGTCGCTCCAGCCATATTCGTCATGCAGAAGATCAACGACTTCCTGCATGGTGTACCCGGCGCGGACGATCTGCGCCTTGATTTCGTTTCGGATGCTTGACTTCATATAAAGTTCCTCCATTTTTCACTTGGGTGTTAAAGCATAGTTTTCAGTTGCGTCATAAAAAGAACCGGCTGCGCTGGAGAGCGCACCGGCTTTGGTCAATGGTGAAATTTGCGCAAATGCTGTTTTGCGATAGAAATGATTCCCCACGTATCGTTGATCAGAGGCGGAATATTCGACTTCGCGGAAATACGGGGCTTTTCCCCGTTCGGGCTGTATCTGCACGAGACGGCGCAGCGTGTGCGCAGTTCCGCGAGCCGCTATTCGGCGAACGGTGTGCGGGTAAGTGAGAAACATTTCGCCGTTTTGCGTTTGCTTCAAAATATGCCTGCAAAATCACTGCGTTTCCTGTCCGTTTTGGTTGTTCCCAAAATGGGAACGACCACTTTAGGCGGTGAGGCTGTTTGCAATATATGAGGTAACAAGGCTAACCGCTGCGTACGTACGTACAGTGGTTCAGTCCCGCCACCCTTCCGATGTGTCTCTCGGTACGTACGTACGCAGCGAATCACCGGAAAACACCGATATATTAGGATGCACCAGCGCCTCGATCCCGAAAAAGCCCCGTACCCGGCGACCGGCGGCGTTGGTAACATTGTTGCAGTATTCGAGATTGTACCTGCTCTGGCTGCCAATCACAGCGTCGCTGAAGCTGCGGGGCTTCATTGTGGTCAGATTATTTTCGGCACAATAAATCTGATACGCCTCGTACAGTTCCTTGGAGCTGATGGACGCATCGGCTTTCAGCCGGATATATCCCTCGGATTCCAGAAAATCGAACACATTGTTGTTGTCTCGCTTGACTGCCTCCCGGTTCTCTCTGGTACGCTGGCTCTCGGTGAACTTGAAGTTGTTCGCCACCAGCCGCTGCAATCCTGCAAAAGCCCAGAGGAAGATGCCCTCGATCTCCATTTTCATCTTCTCGGCCAGGTCGGGATCGTCCACGCGGTCAGCAGGTTTCTCTTTGGTGGTCAGCACCAGCTGCCGCCGGTAAAAGCCGTCGCTGCGATCAAAGAGCGCCTGCAAATCTCCGTTGCTGAACGCCAGCAGCCGGGCGCACATCCAGCCCTGATAACTCTGCTTCCCCTTGCGCTCCAAATCCATCTTGCCCTGTGCGGTGACGATGGATTTGACATAGTTGGTCTGACGTAGGGCCTCCATTCGCATATCATCGTCCACACACAGCAGGATGTGTTCCAGATCGGCGCGGGCGAAACGGTTCTCTGAGATTTTGCCGATGCTCCCGTCCTTCATATTGTTGCCGAATAGGGCGGCCAGCACCGCGCCGATCTGGCTCTTACCCTCGCCGCCGTTGCCCTTAATGACCATCATCCGCTGTCCCTTGTTGCTGGGAATCAGGCAGTAGCCGATATATTCCTGCAGAGTGGGGATGTCCTCCGGGTACAGCAGCCCGTCCAGAAAGGCCAGCCAGCGGGTCGGCGTGGGCGCATCGGGATTGTAGGCCACCGGTAGGCGGCAGCGAACAATCTCCTGCTTGCCCTCTGTAAAGGTGCCATCCAGAAATAACGTGCCGTTTGCCAGATGGATGCGGTCAGTCTCCGGCGGAAAATCCTCCACCAGCGCGGCCAACTTCATCAGCTCCACGATATTGCTGATTTTGCGGGGAATGTTGCTGACCGCGCAGCATTTCAGTTCCTCGAAAATCTCACCGCGCAGCGGTAGCTCATCGGTTACGCGGCCATCGGGCGTGAAAAAAGCCCCGTTTGTGTAGATGATTTTGTGTCTGCTGAGAAAATCATCACAAAACAGGGCTTCATTGATACTCTTGCCGTCAAACCAGACAGGCTGGTTGGCCTCACGCGATTGCTCGTTCTTCGCCACGGTGACACACCTCCTTTTCCAGACGTTGGAGCCGCTGCTCCAGCGCGGCGATAGTGCCGTCCTTCAGCAGCTTATCCACCGCTTTCACACGCTGCTCCAGTTCCGCAAGCATGAGAACGTCCAACAAATCATTTACATACTCGATCATATGACAGGCTTCCACAAAGCGGTCATCCAGTTCATCCTCCGGCGATTGCGGGGCATATTCGACCTTCCAGCGTTCCAGCAGATGCAGGTAGTCGCACAGCACCCGCTGGCAGTACATCTCATCGTTGCGGAAGGCCCGCGCCAGCGGATAGGGCTTTTTCAGCGCCATCGCTGCTGGGGGCTTGTCCGGGTCGATGCCGAAGTCGTAGGCCAGCTTCTTTGCGGCCTCGTAGCTGCTCAGACCAAACAGCCGCGCCACAAAGTCGATCACGTCTCCAGTGGCCCCACAGCCAAAACAGTAGAAATAATCCCGGTTCAGCTTCATGCTGGGATGCCGGTCATCGTGGAAGGGGCAGCAGATCATATCGCCCCGGTTGACCTTGCAGCCGTAGTGCTCGGCGGCCTGCTTCACGGTGACAGCGTTTTTCACAGTTTCAAAAAATGTCAAAATAGTACCTCCATATTTGGGCATAGAAAAAGCGGCCTGCCCTCGTTGGGCAAGCCGCTGTGTTCGGTGTTATGCGGTTTTGCTGGTTTCCACAGGTTCCGGCTCGGATACTGCATCAGGCGGCGGAAGTTCTCGTTTTTGCTGGCGGTAGAACCGCTGTCGGCAGGCGGGCGTACAGAATTTGGCGTTGGGGCGGATGGAGTGGAAGGTCTCCCCGCAGCACTGGCACACCAGTGCATACGGTTCACCCGGCACGATCTGCCCCTCGGCAATCTTTTTCTTGCGTTCCTTCTGCCGCAGATACTTCTCATGGTCGCGGATGCGCTTCTGGCGGCGCTTTTCCTCCACTGCCAGCTCCTCCGGGGTCGGCTCCGGCATGGGAACATCGAATTTTCCGATGAACTTGAGATAAATTTCAATCTCCTGGATGCGCTCGCCAGTGCTGCAGTCGGGCGCATGAACCACGATCTTCTCCACAAACTCGTTGATCATCGGCGCGGTCAGCTCGGAAAAATCCGTGTACTTTTTCGCCAGGGCCAGGAACTTGTCGGCGCGGTCGGTGTCCTCGTTGAACTGGTCAAGGCTGGCCTGGTCGCTGGCAAGGGTCTGTTCCAGCTCATCCTGCTCCTTCTCATATTCAGCGGACAGCATCTCGAACCGCTTTTCCTCCAGTTTGCCCATCGCATAGGTTTCGTACAGCTTTTTAATGAGCATATCCAACTCTGCGATGCGCTTTTTGGCCTTAGCCACCTTGCGCTTCAACTCTTTGGCAGCCTCCTGCTGGCGCACCTGGGAGATGCTGCGAACCTTCCGGATAAATTCCTCTTTGTTCTGGATGGCATAACTGGCGGTGGTGCGGATAGTCTCCAGCACCAGCTCGGTCAGGGCTTTGGTGCTGACGCTGTGGGAAAAACACTGCTTGGTTTCTCGCTCGATGGTCAGGCAGTAGGTGGAGCAGTTATAGGTGTCGCTGCTGTACTCTTTGCCGTCTGACCGGGTATGCCGTCCGCGATGATTGTACATCTTCGCCCCGCAGTCGGCGCAGAACACCAGGCCCGTGAAGGGATTGGCGACGCCGGTGGTATCCGTCCGGCGTACCGTCCGCTTCACCTGCTGGGCCAGCTGCCATGTCTCTGGGTCAACAATGGCTTCGTGGGTGTTCTCAAAGATCAGCCAATCTTCCGGGGCGTTCTTCACCCGCTTATCCCGGTAGGACTTTTTCGAGGAACGGAAGTTCACCGTATGCCCCATATATTCCGGCCTCTCCAGCAAGGTGCTGACGGTGTTGCCGTACCAGTCATAGGGGCGGTTCTTGTCCAGCATGGATGTGCCGCTCTTTTTACCCTGCTTCTTCTGCTTTGCCCGCTGTTTGGCGAGATAGTAGCCGGGACACTCCACCTTCTCGGCGGTGAGCATTTTGGAAATCTCGTAAGGGCCGTGCCCCTCCACGGCCAGCCGGAAAATGCGCCGCACCACGGCGGCGGCTTCCTCATCCACCAGCCAGTGGTCTTTGTCCTCCGGGTCTTTTTTGTAGCCGTATATGGCGCTGTTGGATGTGGGCTTGCCCGCCTTGCCCTTCACCCGATACGCCGCCGCCACCTTTTTGGACTGGTCGCGCAGATACCACTCGTTCATGATATTCAAAAACGGCGCAAATTCGCTGCTTTCCTGTTCATCGCTGTCAATGTTGTTGGCGACAGCAATAAAATGAACCCCGTACTGCCGAAACATGATCTCGGTATAAAAGCCGGTTTGCAGGTAATTACGACCGATCCGACTGAGGTCTTTACAGAGCAGGTGGGCCACCTTCCCGGCCTCAATGTCGGCGACCAGGCGTTTCCAGCCCGGACGCTCAAAATTGCCGCCCGACCATCCATCATCCGTATAGTGGACAATGTTGGTGTAGCCCCGCTGTTTTGCATAGCTTTCGAGATACCGTTTCTGGTTCAGAATGGAGTTCGAGTCGCCCGCAACGTCATCGTCACGGGACAGGCGCTCATAGAGCGCGGTAATTTTTTCTTCCGTCTGTCTGGTTGCCATATCAGGCGCTCCTTTCAGACTGACGGCTCATTTGTGGCAATTCCATTATACCACATTCCCCGTCCATTGCCAGCCCATCATTGCGGATCAGCCGCAAAATTTTATCTTCCATCGTCTCGTTTGCGGTTTCGCTGAGATGGACACGCACCTTGTAGGTGGTCTTACCGATATGCCGTGTCAAAAAGATGCCCTTCGTTTCTGCCATTGAACCTCTCTTTCTTGCGCCCGGGGCGCAGCCGTTGTATAATGTGAATAGTTCCGTTTTGTGTAACTGTCAATCCGCACAGCTACTTGCGGTGCATCAGCATGGCACGATTCCTCCTTTCTCTTGCCTATCAGCCACCTTGTAACCTATTTGTTTGCTATTTGGGTTACTTCCTCTACTGATAGGAGAAAAAGCGGGTGTAAAACGGAACCATTTTCGCAGAAACACAAAATTATTTTTTGAGGGAGGCGAGGTCATGGCGCTGATACTGGATGATGACAGCCTGCTGGATGTGGCGGATGGCTTCGCCGGTTGGGACGACGCCCTGGTAGACGATACGCTGGCACAGGAGCTGGAACAGGAACGTGCCGTAGAGCTGGAAAGTGAACTGGAACAGGATGAGCGGCCCATTGACTACGACGCCGAGCTGGAGGACGCAGAGGAAGAAGCTGCGCCCACCAGCGAGAAGCGGCTGAAACGGGAACTGCGGGCCGAGGCGTTGCGCCGGTTGGAGGATGCCGCCCGGACGGCGGAGGACTTCGCCGTTGTGGTGGAGGAATGGAACAAGCTCGATCGCAATCGTGAGCGCCGGGAACGGGATCACGAAAACCTGCGCGGTGATGTGCCGCTGGAATATCAGGCCGTGCCTGAGCCGAAGATCGTGCCGCGCTGGCTGAACAATCCGGCGGTGCGGCAGCTGTGCAGCGGAAACTTCCTGGACATCCTCTTTGACTGTCCCTACGAAATGCACCAGCTGACGGCCAATACGTTCCTGTCCAGCATAATCGAGGAACTGAGCGAGGAACACAAGGAGATCCTCTATTTTCTCTCTATCCGGCTGTACAGCACCACGCAGCTGGCACAGTTGCGCGGTCAGTCTGACCGCAACATCCGCAAGGTGCGCAACACCATCCGAAAGAAACTGCAAAAGAAGTTGTATGCCCATCTGTGTCAGATGCAGGATGAAGGCAAAAGCCTGACGCTGCGGGAGCGGCAGTTTATGGAGGAATATGCTGCGTTGCTTGGGGAAAAGGGAAAAGACGCTGTGATACGCCGGGAGAACAAGACCAAACGGCGCAGGAAAAAAGCCGCCCTTGACGGCGGCAAGGGCAGCGAGTAATATAAAACTATGAAGTAAGATTACATGGTAGAAGGAGGGTATTCATGGAACATACCGAAGCAAAGCAGGCCATGAAAGAACTGACCATGATGTTGATTTATCTTTCCCGTTTTTGCGAACGGGAAAAGTTCGCGGAAGCCAAACACTTCTATGCCTGGAAAGGTTACGATTTTGATGTGCTGAATGGACTGGACGATGAAGATTTGATCCGTCAGGGTAGCCGCAGGAGCAAGAGCGTTTATTTGACCGAAACGGGCAAGGAATACGCCCAGTCGCTACTCGAAAAGTATGGTATTGACGATTGGAAGTGAGGGACGGTGGCATGAAGAATCTGTTTGAACAGTCCCGTTCTCATTGGGTGCGGTATGACCGCTATGAGCTGAAAACCGCCGCTGATGGAAAGCGGTACGTCACACCGGCGAAAGACGCGAAGCCCGATGTGTATAACCCCATGAAGGAGATGCCCGGTATGGTGCTGGACGCGCTTAATGTGGGGATGCTGATGATGGGCCGCAGGAAAGATGTGGACGTGGAAACGGCCATTCTGGAATTTGTCACAAAGTACGGCCTGCTGGGCTTGATGACGGCGCTGCCCACCACGCCGTCTTTCATGGATTACGAGGCTGTTTACCTGCCGAAGAATCACTTCATCAAGGCAGAGACGATGGAGACGGAGGATTATCTGGCGCTGTTCTATCCCTTTGAGCAACTGGACATGGTGAAAAAGGGCGTGGAATCTGACTGGACGGTTTCAAATGACCGCACGATGATCGCGCTGACCATGACCTTTGCCGACGAGCCAATGGCGAAAACGATGAGCTTCCAACGTGAATATGCGGAACCCTACGATTGGATCGCCCAGCAGCTCAAGGACTGGGCCTTCACGCTGACGACTTCCATTTTGTATTACCACGATTACGATTCCATCGATGAGGGAACTCGGAACCTGTACCGCAAGGCGATGGCGGCCTTTGGCGGGATCGCGCCCAGCTACCACATCGAGCTGCTGGAAAAGCCGACGATTTACTGGGACTTCCACTCGCTTTTGCTGGGTATCCAGATGATGTTCAGCTTCATGCTGGTGGACGAGGCAAGACCGCTGCGGCTGTGCAAGCACTGCCAGAAGGTGTTTATGAGCAGCCGCGCCAACGCCGTTTTTTGCAGCGCACGGTGCAAGAACCAGTATAATGTTTATAAAAGCCGGGGAAAACAGAAAGAACAGGATGGTGACGAAAATGCCTGAGAGCCAGAATACGGAATGGAAAAGCAAGTGGAAGGACGAATATCTCGAATGGATCTGCGGCTACGCCAACGCGCAGGGCGGCAAAATCTATATCGGCTGCGATGACGAAGGGAATGTCGTGGGCCTGCCTAACGCCCGCAAGCTGCTGGAGGACATTCCCAATAAAATCCGGGACGCAATGGGCATTATTGTCGGTGTCAACCTGTTGGACGAGGACGGCAAGGAATACATTGAGATCGACGTGCCGCCGTATCCCATCGGCATCTCCTGCAAGGGCGTCTACTACTACCGCAGCGGCAGCACCCGGCAGATTCTGACCGGCCCGGCGCTGGAGGCCTTCCTCATGCGCAAGCGGGGTGCGACCTGGGACAATCTGCCGCTACCGGCTTTTTCGCTGGACGATGTGGATGACGAAACGGTGGCTCATTTTAAGCAGTGGGCCGCCAAAAAGGGACGCATTGACCGAAGCGTGCTGGATGAGCCAAAAGACGTGCTGATGGAAAAGCTGCACCTGATGAACGGCCCGTATCTGACCAATGCAGCCATGCTCCTGTTTAGCAAAGACCCGGAGAAATGGCAGCTGGGTGCGTATGTGAAAATCGGCTATTTTGAGACAGACTCGGATTTGCTGTATCAGGATGAAATCCACGGTTCCATTCTGGAACAGATCGACAAGATCGTGGAGCTGGTGTATCTCAAGTACATGAGGGCCAAAATCACGTATGAGGGGATGCAGCGGATCGAGCGGTACTTTGTGCCGGAAGAAGCCCTGCGGGAAGCCTTGCTGAACGCCTTATGCCACAAGCAGTACCAATCCGGCGTACCCATCCAGATCAGTGTCTACGAAGATAAGCTGTACATCGCCAACTGCGGATGCCTGCCGGAAAACTGGACGCTGGAAAACCTGATGAACAAGCACGCTTCCAGCCCCTACAACCCCAACATTGCCCATGTGTTCTATCTGGCGGGCTTTATTGAGAGCTGGGGACGTGGCATTGAGAAAATCTGCTCTGCTTGTGAAAAGGACGGCGTACCGCAGCCGGAATATACCATCAATCCCGGTGACATTATGATAAAATTCACCGCACCGGAAGATCGGGTCATCCGTTCTGTTACCGGCAGGGTGACAGAAAAGGTAACAGATAAGGTGACAGATATGCTGGATGAGACATCACTGAAAATTCTGAATCTCCTTGCCGTCGATCCAGCATACACAACGACTTTCCTTGCCGAAAACCTGTCTCTGAGCCGGAAAACCGTGTCGCTTAGATTAAAAATGCTCAAAGGGGCTGGCTTGATTGAGCGCATCGGTTCCGACCGCAAAGGATACTGGAAGTTGCTGAAATAACGAAAAATGCCCTCACGGCAGGCTTATACGGCTTGCTGTGAGGGCATTGCTGCTTATTCTGCGTACACAAGTTCATGCAGAACGATTTCTTCTGCCCGGCTGTGGATGCCATTTCTCCGGCGCACCCACTCCATCTGATCGGCGGCTTTCAGTGCCTCGGTCACGCCTTCCCGGCGCATCAGGGCAGTCTCGATGATGTCCAGCCGGGTTTTGCAGGCAGCGTCGATCTCTGCCAAATAGGGAAAGAGTTTTTCCGTGAGCAGCAGGATACTGTAAAGGGCCGGACGGTGGTCTTTCAGATAGACACGGCGCATCCGGCCATATTTGCCGATGTGGTACTCCCTTGTGTCTGACAATACGAGATTGGGAATCAGATAATCCCCATATTGGGTGTAGGTCAGTTTCATAACGGCCTCCTTTGTGGGAATGTGTGGAGTTGACAGTTACGGTCAGGTGCAGGGCATCCCTCCTTCATCACAACTGTCTTTTCATTCGCCACAAATGAGCCGCAGTCATGATGTAATTTTCGGTGGTGTAATCCACCCTTTATAAATTACATCATGATTGACAATGCTGTTGCTGTCCCCGTCAAGTGCGTCCTCTTGACTTAATCGGGCATATAAAGCGGTAATGTTGTCGGGATAATTTTTCGTTGCCGTCATTGTTCATTCCTCCTGTAATGAACGCCCGACAAACAGGTTGTTATCTTTATTATAGCGGACTTCCTTTTCTTTGTAAGCAGGCGTTTTTACGGTTTCCGATTTTATGAGCCGTTTCATTTTGTCATAGAGCAGTTCAGAGCCGCCGCAAACCGTTGACACTTCATAAAGCGTGCCGCCAACTTTGTATGTAACGATTTCATTCAGCGGGTTGCCCTTTTTCGGTAGCAAATCGTTGTATTCAATTTCTCGTTTCCTTTCCATTCCTTTCCCGTCCTTTCCTTGTCTTGAGTAAGGAGCAAGCACAGCAAATGAGTACCCATTTGCCGCTTGCTTCTTCCGCAGCAAGCATAGGAAAGGGGTACCCTTTCCGTAAAATGCGCCGCATTTTCTCTTGTTGGGAAAATCCCAAACCCTTTTGTGTTCTCTCACTCAATATCCCGTCCGAAAAGCGGCTTTTGTTGCACTTTGTCCCTCACTATATACAACACCGCACTTTGCGATTTTGCCAAAGTTTTGAGAAAGTTTTTGAAAAAACTTCAGAAAAGCCTATTCAAAACACTCCACAGAATGTTCCTAACCCTATTGACATTCATTTAGTTTTGTTATATAATCATTGTTATATAACATGAATGATTTTTCGAAAGGAAAGTACTTATGCCACCAAAAGTAAAAGTAACAAAAGATATGGTTATTGACGCTGCTTTTGAGATAGCCCGTGAAGCAGGAGCGGAAAACATCAATGCAAGAACTGTTGCAAAGAAACTGAACTGCTCCACACAGCCAGTCATGTACCATTTTGCAACGATTGAAGAATTGAAAAAAGCGGCTTATGCAAAAGCAGACGACTATCATACAGAATATCTAATGAATATTGAAAGCCCGCAGAAAGGCGTTATGCTTGGAATTGGGTTGAATTATATCCGCTTTGCGATTGAAGAACCGCATTTGTTCCGCTTCCTTTTTCAATCGAACTTTTTTAATGGAACGACTTTGCTTGAAATGATAGATGCCGAAGAACTTGCGCCTGTTCTTTTGGCAATGCAAGGAGCAGTCGGAGGAAGTATAGAGCAAGTGAAAGAAATTTTTTTGACAGTTTTTTTATTTGCTCACGGATATGCGAGTATCATAGCCAACAATTCTTTGGAGTATGATGAAGAACTCATAAAATCTCATTTAGAACGGGCTTACAGAGGGGCAATATTAGCAACACAGGAGGAAACGAAATGAGAAAACTATACGAAAAAAACGAACTGACTTTTGCGATTGTGTGGATTGTGATTTATTGTGTGCTGCAATCTTTAGCCAATCCACTAAATGAAAAAATAGGGGTTGAATATTCTGCAAGTGCAATTTTTTCTATATTACAGTCCGTGATCCTCTTGGTTTTTATTCGAAAAAATAACTTACTAAAACGATATGGGCTTTGCAAATCTCCTATATCTGCCAGCCGCTTTCTGTTCTATATTCCCTTGATAATTTTAGCCACAAGAAATTTTTGGAACGGAGCGGCGTTTAATTTGAACTTGGCAGGAACTGTCTGCTATATTGCCTGTATGCTTTGGGTTGGATTTTTAGAAGAAGTTATTTTTAGAGGACTGCTTTTCAAAGCGATAGCAAAAGACAATGTAAAAACGGCAATTATCATTTCAAGTGTTACATTTGGTTTGGGACATTTATTAAACTTGGTGAATGGCAGTGGTGCGGGAATAGCAGAAAACTTACTTCAAGTTACAGGGGCGATTGCGATTGGTTTTCTGTTTGTCATTCTTTATTATCGTGGCGGTAGTTTGTTCCCTTGCATAATTACGCACTCCGCAATTAACATCACAAGTGTTTTTGCAAATGTGGTAGGATTGACGATAGAAAAGCGTATCATCTTCCAGTTGGTACTGTTTGCAATTACTATTACTTATTCATTTATTCTCACAAAGACACTCCCTAAAAATCAGTATTACGACAGGGAGGATAACTGATATGGAAAATGTGATTTCAGAATGGTTGCGCTGCCCTGTTTGCGGAAATAAGACAAGGCTGAAAATCCGTGGGGACACAGAACTAAAATATTTTCCGCTGTTCTGTCCTAAGTGTAGACAAGAGACTTTAATCAATGTAAAACATCTGAATACCACAGTTATCAAAGAGCCAGACGCACAGACGCAGAGCCGATAACACGCAGATCAAAATGCGGTTATCGGCTCTTTTATTTTTTCTCGGATAAATATAAATACCGCTATGTCGACAAACTTTTCTTGACCTTATGGGGAAATAGCAAAGCCAAGAAAAGCCGTCAAGGGTCAAGATGAACGCTTCGCGCCCTTGACGGCTTTTCCCGTCTTTGCTCACAGGCAGACAAGAGGGCGCAAACGGAAAGACCGCTTGCGCCCTCTATCTATCATAGGTGTCTTGTGGTCATTTAGGGGTTAAAAAAGCCTTGATTTATACGGCTTTGCGGGCTCGAAAACAGAGGGGTAAGGTGTTTATATTCAATCCCTCAAAAACGGCGTTCTATTGCGTAACAAAGCGGATATACCGCATTTCGTGATATACCCGCTTTCTGTTATTACAACCTGTCTGTCAGCCGTTAAATAGTTCCTTATCCCTCTTTATCTTGTGTTAAAGTCGCCCTTTTTTAAGGATACGGCGGTGTCCGGGAGGTATCGCTGTGTCCTTTTTCTTTTTTCATCCCTCTAACTTGTCAAAAAAAGTCCACCCGCTCAGCAGGATCAGTCCGGCGGTGGATATGCAGTTTGGCAGTACATAAATGAATTTATCATTTCGTGCGCTTGCGTGACTTTGTGTCGCGCAGGCGCATTTTGTTTGTCCGACTTCTGGACACTTTGTCCAGAAG
>ERZ894251.354-NODE-354-length-26890-cov-16.343358_pt1 | contig 26890 bp, 22 predicted proteins | sample MGYA00380301_ERZ894251 | MGnify/ENA primary metagenome ERZ894251 (study PRJEB32331, sample SAMN06328418) | human gut metagenome | biome: human gut microbiome; feature: stool | host: Homo sapiens | collected 2014-02-13 ... | reverse complement strand
TTCCCGTCGGGGCGAAATTAAGGTTAAAGCGTTTTTAGGGTGTGTGGTTGGGCGTACCTGTCGCAAATACAGTTCCTCGCCCGCCGGTAATCTCATCAAGGTATCGGCACTTCATAAAGAGGTCGGAAGATTTCTGTGCTTCCGTCTGTGCGATACCTCCTACATTACGCATTTTTGTGTAAAGATAAAGGTTCTTGTAGTAATGGCTTTCGTCAATAAAAAGCCTATCCACACCTAATTCTTCAAAGGTTACAACATCATCCTTTCTGCTTTGGTCGTTGAGTTTTTGGAGCTTTTGCTTGACCGATTTTCTTGATTTTTCAAGCTGTTTGACAGAGAAGTTTTCCCCTCGATTACGCTTTAGTTCTGCAATTCCTTCCGTCAATTCATTCAACTGCTGTTCAAGAATTGCCCTCTGCCTTTCAATCGACATCGGGATTTTTTCAAATTGAGAATGTCCGATAATAACTGCGTCATAATCTCCGGTTGCAATTCTTCCGCAGAACTTTTTACGGTTCTTTGTTTCAAAATCTTTCTTCGTTGCAACCAGTATATTTGCCGACGGATAAAGTTGCAAGTATTCCGCCGCCCACTGTTCCGTCAGATGATTCGGTACAACAAACAGCGATTTATTACATAGTCCGAGCCTTTTCGACTCCTGCGATGCCGCTACCATCTCGAACGTCTTGCCTGCCCCGACTGCGTGTGCAAGCAAGGTATTTCCACCGTAAAGAATGTGAGCTACAGCATTTCTCTGGTGTTCCCTTAATGTGATTTCCGGATTCATACCACTAAATGTGATGTGACTTCCGTCATACTCACGAGGTCTTATGCTGTTGAATTTTTCGTTATACATCTTCGTCAGTTTCTCTCTGCGGTCGGGGTCTGCCCATATCCAATCCTGAAAACCTTGTTTGATAAGTTCCTGCTTTGCCTGTGCGATTGCCGTTTCCTTTTTGTTGAGAACAGCCTTTTTCCTGCCCTCATCATCTTCGATATAATCAAAGATACGGACATCTTTCAGGTTCAGCGTTTCCTCAATTATCTTGTAGGCATTGATACGACCTGTGCCGTATGTGCTATATGCTTTGACATTGGAACGGTCATAGGATTTACCCTCGATATTCCACTCGCCCGTATAGGGAGAGAAGTGAACTTTTATATTCCACTGTGCATATCTCGGTGTATCAAGGAACTCAAACATAAACTGCTGGATTATTTCCTGCGGTAGCCAAGTAGCACCGAGCCTTACGGAAATCTCACTTGCAGTCAGGTCTATCGGCTGAACCTTTTCCAATGCTTCCACATTGATTTTGTAATCTTCAGGATACACCTCGGCAGATTTTTTTGCTGTGATAAGTTTCTCCCTGACATTACCAGAGAGATATTCATCTGCCATCAAATACTTTGCCTCGGTTACATTCCCGTACCCGTGAAGCGGATTTAAGAAGATAACACCTTTCAAATCCTGATAGAGTGTTTCTTCATTTTTACCTGTGAGCTTTGACATATATTCCATATCAATTCCGGCTTTTTCTCCCATAGAAACAGCAAGTGCTTCACTGGCGGTATCTACCTTTTCTACCGGCTTATGCGGCTTAATTGTACGCTTGAAGAACATATCTGCCTTGCGTTCCAGTTCTCCGTTTTCGTTAATGACTTCAAGTGCAGAAAGCAAGGCAAAGGAACTGTCATCACTGAAAGCAGAGATATTTGCTCTGCTGTTAATCAGTCCATATTTCTTGGTATAACTGTCATAAAGACTGTTGAGTTTTGACTGTTCGGCTTTGATTTCTTCATCCGGATAGTCCTCGGTTTGTAATTCAATCAGGTTGCGAATGCTGTCACGAACCGCAATCATACCCTTGATTCTGTTTTCTGCGGTTGCCGATACCTCAACCGGAGTCATATGGGAATTTTCACGGAAATAGATTTTATCGTCCACAACTGTGTAAGAGAAATTCCTTACATTCTGGTCGGCAGGAATAGAATTATCTTCTTCCTCCAACTCGTCGGTTACTTCGTAATCGTTGATTTCTCCGTGGATATTCGCTACCGCTTCCGATAATAATTCGGATAAATCGGCATTTTCAAACGGTACACAGGTTACTTCTTCTCCAAAGCGTCCACTTACTGTTTTCATCTCGCCCAGTATCATTTCGGAATGTTCCACAAAGTACGAGTTCATCGTGATACCGTCATCGGTTGTGCCAAGTTGTACCCAATTAGGCTCTATATCTATGAGCCTGTCACGCTTTTGCAGGAACAAAATATCTGATACAACCTCTGTACCGGCATTGCCTTTGAAAGTATCATTTGGAAGTCTGATTGCTCCCAACAGGTCGGCTCTTTGTGCGATATATTTTCTATTTATCCAAAGACTTGGCAAAGAAATAATCGTGAATAAGGAAGTTATACTTATCGTACCTCTTATCAAGCACCTTGAAATCGCCAAACGGAACATTCCCCACAACTCCGTCAAAGAAGCTGTCCGGCACATTGACTTCTTCAAATCCCTGTGCTGCTATGGATGATTTCTGATAAAGTTGCTGAGCAATCCCTGCCGAAATCTTATCAAGTTCCACACCGTAAATCTTAGTGTTTTCCATTGAATTCGGCAGCATACCGATAAAATTACCGATACCGCAGGACGGTTCTAACAGATTGCCCTCACGAAAGCCCATCTGCTCCATTGCCTTGTATATAGCGTCGATAACTTCGGGTGGAGTATAAAAGGCGGTTAATGTGCTTTCTCTTGCGGCGGCATATTCATCGGAAGACAGTGCTGTATATAACTCAACAAATTCATCTGCCCAAGCAGAATTGTTCTCGTCAAAGGCTTCGGACAAACCTCCCCAGCCGACATATTTCGACAAAATAATCTGTTCTTCCGGTGTGGCAAATCTGTTTTCAAACCCTTCAGGACTTTTATCGCTTCCATATTTCTGCGAAAACGTTCTTTCTTGCCTGCCAATTTTACCGGATTGGAACACAAATCAAAAGTGTTTCTCTCCGCCATCGGAATATCCGGGTGCAAATCAAAACTTCTGACCTTGCTCTTTTTGTTTTCCCATTGTGGCTTTATCAGTTCAGGCTCTTTATCATAGCCATTGCCGATACGAATGCCCTCGTTATACATTTCATCGTAGCTGTCGAAGCCATTCTGATTTGCAATGATTTCTCTGTAATCCTCAATCGGAACATTGCCGATATTGGTTACTACCATATCACTTCTTTCGGCATTTTCAATGAGTGCTTCCATTGTGGCTGAAGTACAGTCGGTAAAATCCGGTGTCTGTCTAAAAGCATTATCTGCTTCTTCAAACCATTCTGTGCCTACATCGGCAAGAGTTTGATTTGCGATACTGCCGAGGTAATCAAAGAACTCATCTGCCGACTTATTGTCTTGTGCCGCTTTTCTGATTTCATCAAAAGAAAGCGTATTTGTAACATACTGACCGCCGGCATTACTGTCCGTATTAAAGTACATCCAAGTAACGCTTTCTTGTTCTCGGTTAATATAAAGCGCATCTTCATAGCCTGTTTTGTGTTCGTTTTCGGTATCATTTCGAGCAATATTTTCGCCTGTATCGACTTTTTCTGCTGCTGGTAATACCGTTACTCTCAAGTGGTCATTAAGCGGATTTTCCTGCACCTTACGGTCAAATTCAGCACGCTCAAACTCCTTGTTGAACAGTGGCATTTCGGTATCATAAAGCATTACTCGCTCATCATCAAAAGATAAGATTTCATACTCCGATGCACCGATATATACGGTATCCCCAAGATGATATTCATATCGTGTGTCGGGTAATTGCTGTTCCTGTGTTTGCACTGCAAGCAGACTGCGGACATAATCAATCTTCTCCACACGGTTAATCGGGAAGCCTACGCTGTCCTCAAAAGTGACATCACGCATAGAAACATCGCCACTGATTTTACCGACGCTTTCAATAACAAATCGGCGGTCATCAATCACAATTTCCTTGCCGATAATATCGTCATCATTTGCCTGCTCCCCTTCTTCAGGTGGTGCGGTAGAAAGAATTTCCCGATTTCTTTTCTGCTCCTCGATTTCTGCCCGTCTTGCTTCCTGCTTCTCAAGCCACTGCGGATACTGCTCCTTTTCCTTTGGATTTAAGTATCTGTCTGCACAGATAAGCTCCCCGATACGCTTTTCCACCTGTGTCCATTTAAGAGTGAGTTTCGGTGCGTCGTTTCCAAATCCTCTTGAAAGAGTTATGCCTTTCCCATCGTGGTTTTCATCAATACCTGCACCGATAATGACGGGATATGAACCTCCCCAACCGTATTCGTTTTTGAGAAAGTCTGCATTTTCTTTTGAAGATAAACTCTTTTGAAACTGCTCATAGATACGCATTTTACCTTCGTAAATACCGTTTCCACGAATCAGAACTGCGTCGATAATCTCCTGAGAAAGAGTAAAGGCAGAGGTTTTGTTTTCCTCTGCCTGACCGTCTAATATGAAGCTCATCTGTCCGTCTGCCGACGGTAGCGGTTTCATTCTATCATTTAATTCTCCCAAAAGACGCATTGCTTCAAAGTGCTGTGCAATCACGCTCCAGTTATAGAAACTCTGTGCAGTTCTGCTGTCATAATGACCTTCCCAAAGGTGCAAAACATTCCGAAATGTCTTATAACCTACGGTTCTCCCGTCCTCTAATGTGAGTTCGGTATAGTCGTTATTGAAGATACTCTTGATATATTCGGTACGGGTATCGCTATCGGTATTTCTCTCATAGAAGTCTTTAATATCTTCAAGAGAAGTCGATAAATGCGGTGTATTACCGAATATCTCTCGGATAGTATCATCCCCGCTGAAAAACGGCAGACTCTTATCCTCGTTGCTTCTGTCGTAATACTCTAAACGAATATTACCTGTGCTTTCACGATTTCCTGTGCCGAGTTCCTGATGTTGTTCATCAAGCGAATCCAATTCATCATATCGTCCGCTTTCATCTTCTCCGTCAGTCCCTCTTGCTGTGCCATCTGTCTGATAAGCGTTTCCTCCAGTTCGGTCGCCCTCTGCTGGACTTCCGACAGATGACTGCTCAGTATCCCTTTCGTCAGGAGATTGTAATACTGAACCTTGTGGTGTTCCTTCAGATAAGTTTTCCTCATCTGCGACCATTTGCCCTGAATGACCTCCGGCTGTTCGGGCAGAGTCAGGTTCGGAAGATTGTAATCCCCGACCATCGTGTATGTTATCTCGTTCATAATCGCTGCTCCTTTCGTCTTTGATGTCTTTATTGTATTCCGGTTGCCTGTTTGCTTCAATTATGCGATTTTGATGGTTCAGTGCCATCACTGTTTTTGAGATTTCCGAAAGCCCCATCTCTGCAATATCGCTTGTGGCAAATCCCAGAGCGTTCATCGTATCCTGCGTATTGAAATTGGTAACATCTCGAAAATCATCGGCTTCAAAATATTCGCCGGTATCAATTCCAAGCCTTGTCATCATCATATATGCCACGCTGTTTGTTACAACTTTTTTATACAGACTTGCAATCATCGTTTCGTCAAGTCCTTCAAGGAAACTGTCCCCGGAAGCATAGATGAGGTCATTAAGATAATCCGGCAAATTATCTTCGGCGGCATTTTGTGCGGCACTCATAACTGCTTCGCCCAAAGTGGATTTGTTATCCAGTTCCCCAAATGTGCTTCCAAGCGTTTCAATAACATCGTCTGTGTATTCGTCCCTCATATCCCAAAGCGGAACAGGACGGGAATATCTGCTCTCGTGAGTATCGGAAATATCGAAGTAGTGGATAAGTCCTTGTCTTGCTCTATTTTCATCGGCAAATACCGCAATACCTCTTGCTCCTTTATTTACCCATCGTCCAAAACTCCTGTTCCAACGCTCGATTTCAAGAACTGCCGTAGCGTCCGGTCGCTGTGCATAGATAAGCAACTGCTCATCATATCGCAGCTTGTAGTTTCTGCACGCAGACCGCAAGAAATTCTGCCAGTTCTGCGGATTGGAAACAACCGTCTTACAGGTTCTGTCATAGAGTTCGGATATGAGTTCATATTTTCTTGACACTACTTTGCACCTCCTTATCGTTCTTTTTCTTTGCTTTTTGTCGGTTTTATCTTTTCCTTTCCGGTTGGTTCAACGGTATGACCGTTTCTTTCACACAGCTCTGCAAATTCACAGATATGGAAAACATCCGAACCGATTTGTGTGTGATAGTCGTCGATATATTTACACTCACGCTCCAGTGTTGTTCCGTTTCTTGTGTGAATCAGGATTTTATCTCCGTCATTTACACGAAATTTCTCGTTGTATCCACTGTCAATAAAGCGGATACTGTTTTCTTTATGTTCCTGACTGCTCATCCGTTCCACCTCCCAAATACGAGAACAACTTGTTGGCTTTGGTTTCTTTCTGAAGTTCGATGATGAGTGCCATATCCGGTATCGTGATACCCGGAATCTTCAAAATACTCTCCATATCAAGCTGTTGTAGTTTCTTTTCTGTATTACAGCCGGAATCAAACAATTTCGTCATTAGCTTTGTTTTCTGTTGAAATGTCGGTTTGCTCATCTTTCCGTCCTCCTTATTCAATTTCTATGACTACACGAATACTGCTGTCGCAGCCACCGCACTGTCTGGAAAGTTCCGGGAACAAAGACTGCACCCTCTGTCTTGACCTGCGGATAGTTTCAAAGCACGGTAAACCGTAGCCCTTGTAGTTGTTGACTATATCCTCAAGAGATAAGTCGCCGACTTTCAAATAACTGTATCGGTTGTAATAGCAGAGGATAAGCTGCATATCGTCATACCTTGTTTCAGGGCATTCTCTGAGGATTGCAAGCACCTTGCTGTCAACCGTTCTCTGCTTATTCATAAAGCGCCTCCATAAAGTAAATGGACGGAGTTTTTTTACGCTCCGCCCACTGTGTGTTTTTCCTTATTTCTTTCTGTTTTTAATCTGTAAGAAGATAAAGCCGCCGGTAATAAAGGCGACCAAAACAAGTGCTACGATTGTCTTTGCGTCCATTATTCATTGTCCTCCTTTTTCTTCTTTCTCTTGGAAGCAACAACCGTTGCAACGATACCGAGTGCAGAAGCACCTGCAAGTGCTACCCAAAGACCGGTCTTTCTGTCATCGCCGGTTTTCGGTGTATCACGAAGTTTATTGTGCATCTCGATTTCTACCGTTTCGCCGACCTTTACGGTCACTTTTTTATCGGCAGGTAAAATATATCCGGCAGATACATTGTCGCTGACCTCAGACACTGTGTATTCGCCGATACGAAGTCCCTCTACGGAGATTTCGCCATTCTTATTGGTTGTAAAGGTGCTGTCATAACCGTTTACACCTGTCACTTTGAAAGTAAATCCTTCCACCTTACCGTCGGAAGATGTCTTTTTGATTTTCAGGTTGCCTTTCATTGCTTCGTTGATAAATCCGACTCCCACTTTGTTTTCTACCTTGTAGGTGGTTTCATCTTTTTCAATGAATACGGAGTAAACGCCCTTATCAAGCACAAATCCCTCCGGTGCTTTGGTTTCTCGTACAAGATATTTACCGTAGAGAAGTTCTTTCATCTCATAGATACCGGTTGCGGTTTCTTCAAGATTTCCGATAAGTTCATCGCCATCGTCCAGTTTACCGTCGCCATTAACATCCTTATACACTTCAAAAGTTGCACCTGTCAGTTTGTTATCTGGATAATCAGCATCCACTTTGGTAAGTTCAATATTACCGTGAATATACTCGTCGGTAATTTCCACTTCGATGACCTGCTCATTCTCCCCGATGTTTACTTCATAAGAAGTATCATCAAGCACAAAGCCTTCAGGAGCTTCAATCTCTCTTATAATCCATTTTCCATACGGAACTTTGGCAAAAGAAAAACTGCCGTCCTTTTCAGATGTGGCAGTCATAATAGCGTGTTCTTTTGTAAACTCGGTTTCATCAGCTTTGAAGATACCGATTAAAGCACCGCCCAGTTCTTCTCCGTTCTCGTCAATCTTATTACCGGATACAGAGCCGTAGATGAGTTTATTCTCAATCGGCTTACCGTCATTTACTTCGATTTCAACCGTTTCGGTATCCTGACCGGCATACTCGAATGCGAACGGATACTGTGTATCAGAGAGGATATAATGCTCATCAGTGACAATTTCTTTGATATAGTAACTGCCAAACGGAAGGTCTGTATTTGCAGTCGCTGTTCCGTTTTCATCAAGCGTGATAATCTCAATCAATCCGTCAGCCGGAATAACTGTACCGCTCGAAGATACAATATCTTCTTTTGCGTAAAGACCGAAGCTGATGTTTTTGATTTCATCGTTCTTGCCGATACCAAAGGTTTCATTCTGTTCAAGCACCTTTTCAAGAGAAATCTTCACTTTCTGTCGCTCGTTTACGAAGCTGGTTGCGGTTTCTGTTACCGCTACATCCTGTCCGGCATAAGTGAGTTCTATTGAATGTTTTTCTTTATTGATAACCATACCGTTTGGCGCTTTGGTTTCAACAACAGTATATTTACCGAGATAGAGTTCCTTACTCTTGGCTGTTCCGTCCTCATCGGTCGTTACGGTATCTACTACATCGCCCTTGTGGTAACGGAGTGTACCGTCCGGTGTGATAATATCTTCGTCGGCAGTGATTTCATAAACCGCACCTGCAAGTCCTTTGACCTTATACACCGGCTGATAAATCACATCTTTATCTTCCTCGCCGGATACATTGACACCAAAAAATACTTCGCCGGTTTTCTCAACGGAAATCGTACCTTTCTGTGCCATATTCGGTTTATCCACCTTAATCAATGTGATGCCACCTTCCTGTGTGGAATTTTCTTCTGTTACATCAAAGGAAACAGGTGTGCTGTCGAGTACATATCCATACGGAGCCTGAACCTCAACAAGAGAATATTCCTTGCCATAGTCCAGTTTTTCAGGTGTAACAAGCTGACCGTCTGCATCAGTATAGAATGTGTCGATGGTTGTCGGTGTCGGATAAGTAAATGTCATACTTACCTTGTTGCCGTCAGGGTCATAAATCTGGAAGCCTGCACCTGCATACGGAATTGTCTTGCCTGTTTCTGCATCAACCTTTACGACCTTGATATATGACTCAAAGTTGGCATTGTTGATGAGATAACGGTAGGTCTGTCCGTCCTGAGAAATGAAAACATCAAAGTCTTTCATAAACTCACGACCTTCCCAACCTTTGGTCTGATGAACGGTATATACACCATACGGCATATCCTTTGTCTGAGCAAATCCGTTTTCATCGCAAACAATAGTATCTCTTTCATCTTTGTCGGCTTTTTCAAATGAGCCGGAAGATTTCAGATACACTTCAAATTCAGCACCGTTTTCCGGTGTCTCAATCTTGGTTTCCCCATCATCGCTATGTTTGATGATAGCGATATTGCCTTTCATAACCTGCTCTGTCACGTCATTTGCCACAAGATTGTGTTCAATCGTAAAGAGTTTTGGCTCTGCACCTACCTTGTGGATTGTCTTATCAAGGAGATAACCCTCGCTCGGTGTGATTTCTCTGATTGTCCAATCGCTGTCGCAGACATATTCCTTTGTTGTGAACTGCCCCTCGCTGTCTGTCACATACTTATCCACAAGTGTGTCGCCTTTATAAATTCCGTAAACAGCACCGGAGAGTTTTGCGTCGCCCTGAGCAGTGCCTTCTTCTCGGTCACTCTTTGTTACTGTAACGCTGAACTTTTTAAGAATATTGGTAAAGTCTCGATTTGTAACCTCGTTCCATTTAATCGGTGCAGTCTGCTTTTCAGGATCGACATAACGGATTTCTGTATCCACTTCTTCGAGCGTATATGGTGTGCTTCCGCTGATAAGCACATCTTTGAATGTTGCTACACCATTTTTGTCAGTAACCGCATATTCATCAACGGCAATACCTGCAAGGGAAGTACCGTAAAGGTGGAATTTCATACCCTCAACAAGATTATCTTCCGATGATTTAATGACCTGAAGATTACCTCTTTTGAGAACATTATTGAAGTTTACTGTTGCTACCTGACCGGCAACAACGGTTACTCTGTGAACCTCTTGCGGTACATATTTGTCGATAGATTGCTCTGTTACCGTATATACGCCCGGCATAAGGTTGTCAATCTGGAACTTACCACCGTTTGCTGTGGTAACTGTCTGTTTTACTCCGTTGCCTGAAATAGTGAAATTGATACCGTCAACCTTTCCGTCCTCAGATGTTTTCACAATCTGACAAGAACCGTAGCTGACTTTCATCTTTACATATCCGCTTACAGGGTCGCTGACTTCCTGTGCGTAAGTAACAACATCTTGCACACTTGAATTTTGACCGTGCTTTCCCTCAGACCATACGACGACACCTCTGCGGACACCGTTTTTCTTACTTGCGGTAATGGTAAATTCCTTACTCGGTGCTTTATCCATTGACACCGTAAGTTTGTTTCCGCTTGTGGAAAATGTTACACCACTGATACTCGCCTTGAAATCATAATTGGAGAGTACACCGTTTGAGTCTGTAAGAGTCGCAACATATTTGCTTCCGTTCCATTCAAGTTCATTTACTTTCGCTGAACCGCTTGATTTAGTACAGAAGCTCGGCACAACTGTATGATTCTGCACACTGCTGACCATACTGTTGTAGTAATTCATAATCTTACTGCGAAGCGGATGTTTGGCATTGATAACATCTTTCACATTGCTGCAACCACTGGCTGCTTTGTGATTAAAGTTTGCGTCACGCTCTCCTACGACTGTTTCCCAAATAAGAAGCTGTGTTGCATAAGCGTGAGCAATACTGTTTGCCGCACTTTCGTTCTGCGACCTCCAGCTTGTTGAAATCGTTCCTCGATAGCCGTACTGCAAGATACGACCGATAAAGAGTCTGATTTCATCGCCGGAGATAACTCCGTTTGCTGTGATATTGTTAAAATAATTTTCATCGTACTTGTTCATACTCTGACCGGAGCTGAGTGAAACACCCGGCTCGATACAATAGGCAATATTACCGGAATATGAACCGATTGCCTTTAAGTTAGTGTGGGTAGAACTGCCGGTATGCCAACCGTTCTTCAACTTAAGGTTACTGTGTCCCCACACACCGTCGTAATTTGCGTCGCCGTCACGAGGAAAATCAACCATATACACTTTGGTCTTTTCTCCGCTTGCAGCAAACGCTGTGCTTGTCCCAATACTCATAAAAGCACTGAGACTGAGAACCGTCGCCATAACAAACGATACGGCTCTCTTGATTTTCGTCTTTACCATCTAAGTTTCCTCCTTAAAATGAAAGAACGCACCGATTATCTCAGTGCGTCCGATACTGTATTTTATTTTGTTTTTTAGCAGTAGCCGATATAGATTTCATATTCCGTATCGGATACCTTTTCTGCCCATACCCACACTGCGGTAAATCCTTCCACTTTTTTGTATCTGTTCAGCCTGCTTTGAATATCGTCCTTAATGTCTGTGCGTTTGGCATTGGCGGTTATCGGATTATCCCAACAATCCGTTGCGGTACTGTCCAACTCCAAACCGATACTTTGAGCATAACTCTTGGCGTAACTCAAATAAGGATTAACATCAAAGCTCGGCTTCGTTTCTTCCGTCGGTTTTGGCTTTGTGGGTTTCGCTTCTTCCTTAACTGGCGATGTTTCCGGCTCTGGCTTCGGTTGTTGCTGTGGCTGCTCCTGTTCTTGAATACTGTCAGGCTTTTTCGTTACCTGAACGGATTCATAGCTTTTTGCAGTTTCCGCCCTACTACCTGCCGTAGAAGAAACATCCGACTTTTCCTGCTGACTCGGCTCTGTTGTTGCTTCACTTGATACTGGTTGCTCCGTTTCGTGAGCAACACTTGTATCCTCTGCTTTTTCTGTTCCGTTCGTTGTTTCGGTATTACCAGCCGTAGAAGAAATCCTTTTATCCGTGTCATTTCGTGCGGTTTCTTTGGCTGTGTTACCGTTACATCCGGCAAACAAAATCATCAAGCAGGCAATCATACAAACCATCCATTTCTTTCTCATAAGCTATCGCTCCTTTCGCCTTAATCGTAATCAATCAGACAAAAAACAGCAAAGGTGCGAATATCCAAACTTTTTATCGTATCAGACACTTTGTTTATACTTCAAATGTGCGAACCCTTTATTAGACAGCTATAAGTTATGAGAGATAGGTATATTCAAGTGAGATAGAATATATCTTTTCAGCAAGTAAACAGTAGGTATTAGGGGGTAGAGTGTGAGAAGGGGGAGTAACAAAATCGGCTATCTGCTGTCACGGTCTGCCCGTTGCCTGAGATACTTGTTGTAATGCTCCAATGCCTTGCACACGAAGTCCTCCGTTTGGCTGATTGGGATATTTTTCGGGATGAGTTGTCGCACTCTGTCGCCCCTTAGCACAATCTTCTCTTTCTGGTTTGGCTTTTCCTCCGACATAATGGCTTGGATAGCTTCGGTTGTCAGTTTGCCTTCATCGAAAAACTTCGCATACGGATAGTCTGGTCGTGAGAGGGAGTTGCGTCGTTCATATCAATCTCGTCAACCACATCACGCTGACAATCTTCGTCAAGATACGACAATTCAACCGCCGGTCGCATTTTAATTCGACCTTCATCGACAAATTCAAGCAGTTCGGGAACAAGGTTTGTTAAGCGGACATATCGGCGTATCTGTTCTCGACTTTCGCCAACCTGAATTCCTAATTCTTCATTGGTTCTTGACTTTGACACCAGTGGTGTCGAAGTTAAATCTGTTCGCTGTCCTTGTCTGTTCATTGCTTCCAAACGCATTTTGTAGGCAAAGGCTTTTTCAGAGGGAAGTATCTGCGACCTTTGGAAATTACTTTCCACCATTAGAATTGTGGCTTCATCTCGATTAAGGTCAACAACCTCACATCTTAGCGTTTCAAAACCGGCAAGTTCACTTGCTCGTTTTCGTCTGTGACCGGATACGAGTTCATATCTTCCGTCCTCTTTCTGCCTTACCGTAGCCGGAGTAATTACTCCACGTTCCTTGATACTCTCGACAAGCTGTTGCATATCTTCATCGTCCCTGACCTTGAACGGGTGGTCTGGGAAATCGTCAATCAGCTCTAATGGAATATCTCGGATTTTAGAAAGTCTTTCTTCCTCTCTCTGTGCCTGCGTTGTAAAAAGGTCATCGAGCCTCGTGAGAGTGAAGTCGCTCTTTCTTCCTGCCATCTGCTAACACCTCCTTCGTAAATTCGGTGTATGCCTTAGACACCGTACTGTTTGGCTCATAAGCAAAAATGCTCTTGCCTTTGGAAGAAGTTTCTGCGGCTTTCACAGCAATCGGAATAGATGTGCGATACAGCTTAATCTGATTTCCGAAATTCTCCCGCAACGCTTCCACCGTACTTTTAGCGAGGTTTGTGCGGTTATCCACCAAAGTGAGAAGCATACCGTCTATCTTAATATCCTGATTGATATACTTCTTGACTTTTGAAATGGTCTGCACAAGCTGGGTCATACCCTTAGCCGGCAAATACTGTGCCTGCACCGGAATAATCACGCTGTCTGCCGCAGATAGAGCATTGAGTGTTACCATACTCAGAGAAGGCATACAGTCAATCAAGACAAAATCGTATCTGTCTTTGACCTGACTCAAATAATTCCTCAAAGTGGTTTCTCTGCTCATAGCGTTCATCAGGTTATATTCCATCGCCGAAAGTTCAAGGTTCGCCGGTAAAAGGTCAACACCTTCCTCGTGGTGCAGGATACCGTCTGTCGGGTCATTCATCGTTTCACTAATTACATCTGTAAGTTTTGTTGCAAGCGTAATACCCAAGTTATCCGTATCTCTCCAACCGAGACAAGTAGTTAAATCTCCCTGTGGGTCTGCGTCTATGAGCAACACTTTCTTACCCTGCATTGCAAGACCAACACCAAGATTAACCGTTGTCGTTGTCTTTCCGACTCCGCCTTTTTGATTGCATATGGCAATCGTTTTACAGTTTGACACCTCTTGCGTCCTCCTTTCAATTTATTCATAGCCAATAAAATATGGCTATGTACTTGACCGTTTCATTTCCTAAACGGTCGTGGCAATATTTATTCTCAATATCCCTTGCCAAGCATATTGCTTTCGGGAAGTCGTTAAGAAACAGACTGCTTATCTGTATCATAGGAATCTAACCTCTGCCGGGTACTCCGCCAGCTCCGTAGAGAAGTATCATTATCCTTCTGACTGTCATCGCCATATCGGTTGCAATCCGATACCCATAGCAGGAGTTCTCGCTGTTCTGTAATTTTCAGAAGTTTCGGCGTACCTGCTAAAGTGGCTATCCTCAGAATTAAAGTCTTAACGACCTGTATATTCAGTTGTCAAAGAACGAGTGAAAAGGTTTCCTTTTTCATCATCAGGAATTAACCCCTTCACTCATTGCACAAAGGGCTTCATTTTGGACACCCAAAATCGCTGTTTACCAAAAAATTTTTCAAAAAAATTTTTGACAACAAAAAAACCGCCTGTTTCGGTTAAAAAACAGACGGCATAAACGCTTAAAATTATTTGATTTTCAGTTTCTTTTTCCTTGCAGACAGAACTTTCAGAAGAACATCATCTACTGCGTCGGTGTATCTGCCTTGTGCTATCAAGTTATTTTTTAGGTTGATAAGCGACTGTATCACTCTGCTTTGCTCGTCATCGGTTAGATAAATATGATATTTCTTTTCTCTCATCGGCTGCTCCTCCAGTTCTCAAATGTTTTCCTTATTATCCTGACATCTTCTTGTGTGTCGGAAGATATAAATATATGTACGCTCTGAAATGCCGCTTTGATACGCTGTGCATAATCGGGTTTCGCTTCGTTTAGCTTCATCGGCAACTTAATGAGTTTGATTCCACGTTGTTTACAGAGATGTTCCTTTAGTATGTCTATCTTCTCCGAGTCCGTATTCACTTGAATGGCAACCTGCCCCAGTGGGATATATACATCAAGTGGAATGCCGAATAACCTATCAGAACCAAGTTCAACTTTCAATCCTTTCAAATTGGCATAATAACTGATTGCAAGAGCCGGGAACAATGACAAATACTCCTGCTCACATATCCTGCACCCTTTATTGAGAACAGTACGCTCGTTTATCTTCATACTCCAAGAATGACCGTATCTGCATTGCCACCACGCTCTCTTTGCTGAATTTCTTGAAACTTCCGTCGGCTTCAACTTATTTAATTCATAATCCCATTCTGTCAGAAGCTGCTTATCCGTCGTAGCCAAATCATTGTATCCGGCAAGTACCTCTCGCTCTGCACAAACAGGGCAGACCGTTCCTTTCACACGAGCATTGATAACTGACTTCCACTCGTTACCGCATTTCCTGCAATGCCACCATACATTTTTTCTTGACTTTGCATTAACCTCATCCGGTTGCAGAGGATAATTCTTCTCTGACCATTCTTTTGCTATTAGTGGATGTGTACTTTTCAGGTCATTCTTTCCTTTTATAAATGTATATCCACTGCAACAAGGACATTTACTGCCGCCTGAGTGTGTGGAAATAAGCGTATTCCATTCGTAGCCACAGATTTTACATTTCCACCAAGCCTTGCTGTTTGCAAACGCCGTAACTTCTGTTGGTTTCTTTTCATTCTTATCTGACCACTCATCTGCAACTTCCGGGAACAGGGTTGCAAGGTCATTAAATCCTGCAAGCACTTTGTTATGGGAGCAGTACGGGCAACCTGTTTTGTTAATGGTTCTGCTCTTTACGGTGGCTATCCATTCGTGTCCCTTTTCACATCTCCATATCACTTTCTTATGAGAACCAATAGAAACTTCTGTCGGTTTTATCTTATTCTTTTTCGACCACTGTTTTACCAGTAATGGCTCTAATGTCGCCAAATCGTTAATACCTGCAATCACTCTCGCACCGGAGCATATGGGGCATTTCTCGCCACTGGAACGTGCCTTTATACTTGTTTCCCATTCGTGACCGCAAGCACCTTTCCACCATACCTTTTTATTCGAGCCGAAAGTTATGCTGTCCGGTGTCAGTGGCAAATTCTTTTCCGACCACTCGGCAACCAATTCGGGATGTACTGTCGCTAAGCTGTTACTCATATCAAAACCTCCACTTCCTCTGTGATTAGAGTATATGAGGTTTTGGCTTTTACTTGTAGTTTACGAATGTCGGTAAAATTAAAAAGCCCTTTGAGAAAAGGATTTATCCTCTCTCAAAGGGCTTGGTAAACTGATATTTGTCTACCTTTTCTTTTTCTGATTCGAAATACTTTTCTGTGTATTTTTGACATCGCTTGCTAATAACTGAACGTTGTCATAAGCCAAGCCGAATTTGAATAGCTTTTCCCCCTGCTTGTTATAGAAAGTTGTGACCTTATCCCAACTACTGGTTACATTGCCATCGCCATGATCCCGATAAAATTCTTCAATTTCTTCATTAAAAAAAGTAATATCTGACAAGTTATATTCTCTCGTTTTCAAGAAAACTGAATAAACGACTTTTCCTTTATATCTTTCACATTTTTTTGTTAAACCGTACAAAGAATAGAACAAAAATATAAGAAAAATCCCTGTAAATCCAATGCCAAAAAGCATCGTATCTGTGCCTGAACTAAACGATATAATTCCAAAATACAATATACCTATCAAGAAAAAGATTGACATTACAATATATAAAATTCTGTATCCTTTCTTCAATGATATTTTGTATCTCGGTTCTTCATTTACAATCATATTACGATTATGCTTCATTTTTATCTCCATTCATCCCTACAACTTCCGATTTATCTTTTTCTTTCTGAAAATGGGCAATTCCGCAATGGAACTGCCCATATATCTTTAAAATATGCGATTTTTTAGGCTCTGCACCGTTTCAAGCACCATTTGGTGTAAATTTGGTGTATTTGTGTATTTTCAGAGCTTTTTCACAAATGAAGTACATCCCGTTTTGTAAGGTAAAACGGTACTTCTTAATAGAGCTTTGCACCTGCCGGAATGTGGTCATCTACCATCAGAAGGTTCAGTCCTTCGTGACCGTCTTCCTCATGTACTGCTGAAATCAGCATACCTTCGGAATCAATTCCCATCATCTTTCTCGGTGGCAGGTTCACGATAGCGATTGCTGTCTTTCCAACCAGTTCTTTCGGCTCGTAATAGTCGTGAATACCGCTTAAAATCACACGGTCTTTGCGTTCTCCGTCATCTAATGTAAACTTCAGAAGCTTCTTTGACTTCGGTACAGCTTCGCAAGCTAAAATCTTAACTGCACGGAAATCAGATTTTGCAAATGTATCGAAATCTACCATCTCTTCAAAGATTGGCTCAATCTTCACATTGGAGAAATCAATTTTCTCAGGCTCTGAATTTGGTGTAGAAACCTCTTTAGAACTTACACCATTTTCGGATTTTACACCACCGAGGGTCTTCATCGTCGGGAATAAAAGCACATCTCTTATAGATGAACTATCGGTTAAAAGCATAACAAGTCTGTCTAAACCAAGTCCCAGTCCACCGGTCGGCGGCATTCCATATTCAAGAGCAGTTATAAAATCTTCATCAACTTCCGCATTAGCTCCGGTTAATTTTTTTGCCTCAACCTGACGAACAAACCGCTCCCTTTGATCAATAGGATCATTAAGCTCTGAAAAGGCATTTCCCATTTCCCTTGCATAAATGAAGTATTCAAATCTTTCAGTAAAAGCCGGATCAGACGGCTTTCTCTTGGCGAGAGGAGAATTTTCAACCGGATAATCATAAATAATTGTAGGCTGTATTAGTTTTGGTTCAACAAACTCTTCGAAAAAGGCGATTAAAACGTGACCTTTAGTTGCTTTTTTTCCTTCCTCCACTTCAAGCCCGTTAAGTTCAGCGCATTTTCTTGCGTCCTCATCAGTATTCCATTCATTGTAATCTACGCCCGCATATTTTTTAACCGCTTCAATCATCGTCAGCTTTTCCCATGGAGCCTTAAGATTTATTTGTTCGCCCTGGTATTTTACCGTAGTACTTCCGCAAATCTTCAATGCAAGACTTTCGTACATATTTTCTATAAGCTCCATCATTCCCTTATAATCGGTGTAAGCCTGATACATTTCGATAGTAGTAAATTCAGGATTATGAGAGGTGTCCATACCTTCATTACGGAATATGCGTCCTACCTCGTAAACTCTGTCAAATCCGCCGACAATCAGCCTTTTTAAATAAAGCTCTGTTTCAATTCTAAGATACATATCAATATCAAGCGCGTTATGATGAGTTTTAAAAGGCCTTGCGGCAGCTCCTATTTCAAGAGTGTGCAAAACGGGTGTATCTACCTCTATATAACCCAGATTGTCAAGATAACTTCTGATTTCACGTAGGATCCTGCTTCTCTTTACAAAAGTTTCCTTAACGCCGGGATTTACAATAAGATCAACATATCGCTGCCTGTACCGTATATCTTGATCCTTTAAACCGTGCCATTTTTCAGGTAAGGGCAGAAGAGATTTTGAAAGAAGCTTAACCTTTAATGCGTGAACGGATATTTCTCCCTTGCGAGTTCTGAATACATACCCTTCTACTCCGATAATATCTCCGATGTCCCATTTCTTAAATTCGGCAAATTCATCTTTACCTATATCATTCATTCTGACATAAATCTGTATTCTGTCGGTATCGTCCCTTAAGTCGATGAAGTTTGCTTTTCCCATATCGCGCCAGCTCATTATGCGCCCTGCAATAGTAACGATTTTACCCTTTAGCTTATCTAACTCCTCAGCAAGTTTTTCGTCGTTTTCACCTGCAATAAGCTTCGCCTGCTCTTCATCATACTCATATTGCTTTTTCAAAGCAGAGTTTTTACCGGTTACTTCAAATTTTGTAATCTCATAAGGATTAGCATTTTTAGATTTAAGCTCGTCAAGTTTTTCTAGCCTGACCTTTTTCAATATATTTATATCCTGTTCTGAAATTTCTTCTGTTAAATTATTCTGATTTTCATTCATTGTCAAAATCCGCCTTTTTTACTTTGATATATCAATAACTTCAAATCTAATCTCGCCAACAGGAGCTTCAACTATAAATATGTCTCCTACCTTTTTTTTCATTGCGGCTTTTCCTATAGGCGAATCATCAGAAATTTTTCTTTCGTTGGCGTCTGCTTCTGTCGTACTTACGATCTGAAGGGTTTCTATATTTTCAGAGCTGATATTTTTAATTTTTATTATTGAACCAATACCGATCTCATCAATCGAAATATTATCGTCTTCAACAACCTCGGCATTTGAAATAGTTTCTTCTAAATGAGCAATTTGTGCTTCAAGTAAGGCCTGCTCATTTTTAGCCTCGTCATATTCGGCATTTTCAGACAAATCGCCGAATGATCTCGCTTCTTTCAGCTTTTGTGCGACTTCGGCACGTCTGACCGTCACAAGTCTCGTATATTCCTCCTGAAGCTTTTCAAAGCCTTCTCTGGATATTTGCTTTTTTGCCATGTCTTTATAACTCCTTATCAAAAATCATTAATAAATTGACTATCTTATAATTATAGATTATTTTAACTGTTTTGTCAATGGATTCTAAACAAAATCCTACCTACACATTATGTGGGTTTGCAATAGCGGTGGCAGAAGTATTCAGATTATTTCAAGAAGTTAATTATATAAATACAAGCTATAGGATTGAAAAATTGACATAATATACCAAATATATTTGAAAATTGAATTATCGTCCAATTTATATGATAGAATTTTATATTGCATCTTATAAATGGAGGTTATATTAATGGCATTTTACCAGAGATTGAAAGACTTAAAAGAGGATGCCGATTTAACTCAGGCAGAAATTTCTGAGATAATTGAAGTATCTGCTAATCATTATGGAAAGTATGAGCGCGGAGAAACCGATATACCGTTTTCAAAGGCAATCAAATTAGCAGATTATTATGACGTTTCACTGGATTACATAGCCGGAAGGACTAATAATAAAACATTTTGCAGAGAAATATCTTCATCATGCTTTACTGAAAAATTCAACCAGCTTAACGAAAAAAATAAGGCAAGAATAGACGAAAGAATGTCCCAAATGATTGAAACTCAAAAAAATAAACAGTCTGCTAAATAACGGTTCTGACGCTTGCAAAGTACGCAGTGAACGAGAGTGGATGGATCAAATTAATATATCGTATTTCAAAATTTTTTTAACATCTTATGCAGAGATAAATGAAAATACGACATGCTGTGTTATTAAAACCACTTTAAACTCTTTAATAGATGAATGGTTCAAAATGTCCAGATGTTATTATGGAAAACGTCATGATAATATGATATTTGAAATTTCGTTTTACGGAGCAAAGCTTTTAATCGAGTTTTGCTCCTTAAATATGCGGATAAATGATCGCTTCGGGAAGTTGTCCCATAAAAAACATGTTGGAGATGCTTGAAGAGGTGCAGAGACGGAAAGGTTAGTTTTTTTGCTGCTTATCTCTCCTTCATCTATTTTTCACTTTTCATTCACTGTTTTCTTTAGTGAAAATTTAGTACTGTGCTTTATGATAGAAGTGTACTAAATTACAGGAGGTTCCGTATGGACATTGAACTGTACAAAAAAATTAAGAAGCACAACTTCGCCTGCATAGAGGAACTGTCAAAAAGCTCACTGAAAAGAATATGGTTTATATGTTGGTATACAACGCTTGACAGCAGTACTGCCGTACCGCTGCTGTTAAATTGCTGGATGAAAACGCTTAACAAAATAGCAAAAGGAAAATCACCACCTTCAGAGGATTTTGCCGCTTTATTTTCTGTTGAATTGCTGAATGACAGTGTAAAGGATATCGTTTCAGATGATACTTTTAGTAAGATAAAACAACCGGCAGTCAGTAAGAAATATCAAGCGCTTTCAGATCCTATAGCTAAGATTGATGATGAAATGAGAATTATCTGGATCGTAAATCGCTTTGGAAATCTTAACGCTGCCGGAATAGCAAATGCAACGGGTATTTCGAAAGAACTTGCAAAAGAGTTTATAAATAAAGCTTCCGATAAATATACAAACGAGGTAAAAAAATCCAATAACATATCAGGCGTAAAGTTGGTTGCGCTGCTGACAGAATTCACCTGTTCAGACGGAAAAGGCGTTGAAGCGATTGAAATTCCACAAATTATTTATAAATCTATACTCAGAAAATATATTGAATCGGCGCCGACAAACGGCAGAAAGGAAAAAATCAGAATGCATGCAGAAAGAACGCAGAAACGCAGAAATGCAAAAATAAAAAAGACAATTATCACGATTAGTATAATCGCGATAATTCTGACTGTATTAATTATATTTATCCCTAAAATGCTAAAAGCCATAAAGGGCAATGATGTGGCAGCAACCACAATTACCACATACAAAGCAGAAGAAATTACATACGGTGATGTGGATACTACAATCAGCGGAAGCGGTTCGCTCAGTCCTATAAGGAGTGAAACGATATCCGCGCCATATCCGGAATGTTATGAAGAAAAAACTGATGAAACCGTCGATATATCCAATAACGGGCAAATGTCGTCTAATACAATAGAACAAAAAGAAAATTTTAAAATAACCGAGCTGAACATTTCTGCCGGAGATGAGTTTACAGAGGGGGATGTATTGGCGGTTCTTAAAAATGAAGATGATGAAACTACCAAAATTAAAGCCGAATATAATGGTATAGTACTTGAGGTAGACGTTCAGGAGAAGGACGAGATTACATCCGGTGATGAAATTGCAATGCTTATGAGCAAGGACGGTTTCGAACTGAATATTTCTGTAGACGAGCTTGAAATTTCAGACGTAGCGAAAGGACAGGAAGTAACTGTAAATGTTGACGCCGTTTCCGAAGAATATACCGGTACTGTTTCTGCAGTTTCCTATAACGGCAGTAACGACAGCAGCAGCGTTTCTTATAATATTACAGTACAGATTGATTATGCCGAAGGAATTTATCCTGCAATGAGTGCAAGCGCGGAAATTGTAATTGAAAGCAGCGGAGAAGGCTTGCTTATACCTGTTGAGGCAGTTCAGACAAGCGGTGACAACAGCTATGTATACCTTGCACCTAACGGCTCTGAAAGCGGAACGGAATACGACGAAGATGAAATCATACTGTCAGACCTTGACACTGTAACGATAGAAACAGGAATGTCAGACGGAAGCTATATACTAATTGAAAGCGAAGAGTTATCTGAGGGTGATTTAATCATCGTTACAAAAGTAACTTCAACTCTTTCAGGTTCAGATTCAGCCAATGAAACCGGAGGCTTCGGCGGCATGCCGGGAAATCTTGATTTTGGTAATATTGACTTTGAAAACTTTGATCCGAACAATATGCCTCAAGGCGGCGGTATGCCCGATTTCGGCGGAATGCAGTGAGGTGAACGCGAATGATTCGTTTGAAAAATATCTGTAAATCTTACGATTTGGGAGAAGTTGAGGTTCCGGTACTCAAAAATATAAATCTTCACGTTAAGCCTCATGAATTTGTATCTATACTTGGACCGTCCGGCAGCGGAAAATCCACTCTTATGAATATTATTGGCTGTCTTGATATTCCGGACAGCGGCGATTATATTCTTGACGGCGATTATGTGGATGACTGTACTGAAAATGAACTCAGTGAAATCAGAGGCACAAAAATCGGATTTATATTTCAGCAGTTTAATCTGCTTTCAGATTTGACTGCATACGAAAATGTTGAAATGCCGCTTTTATATCATAAAATACCAAAAGCAGAACGGAAGGAACGCGTATTGAAAACACTTGCACAAGTAGGACTTTCTGACAGAATATATCATAAACCGTCGCAGCTTTCAGGAGGACAGCAGCAGAGGGTGGCTATAGCACGGGTACTTGCCAATCGGCCGTCTATTATTCTTGCAGATGAGCCTACCGGAAATCTGGATTCTGAATCAAGCAAAGAGATAATGGATATCATACAGAGCTTGTGGAAACAGGGAAATACAATCGTGCTGATTACTCATGACATTAATGTTGCAAACCAGGCGGCAAGAAAAGTGTATGTTCATGACGGAATGCTGACTGATGAAGCGAGGCGAAAATTATGACGTGGAAAATCATTAAGCTTTCTCTCAAATCGATATACAACAATAAACTGCGCTCTTTGCTTACAATGCTCGGAATTATTATAGGCGTGATGGCTGTAGTTATACTGGTTTCCATTACACAGGGAGCGGCAAGCGGTATTACGAACAGTATTTCAGATATGGGCTCCGATAAAATTACAGCACAGATTATTGATAAAGAAATAAGCCTTGCATTAGAGGAGCTGGAAGATCTTTCGGAAAACCGATTGATTGATACTGTGGCGCCTGTAATTTCAAGTAATCAAACCGCAAAGAAAAATTCTGAATCCGGCTCATATTCTGTTATAGGTGTGACGGAAAGTTACTTTGATGTTCAAGAGGCCGTTATTCAAAGAGGCAGATTAATTAAGCAATCGGATATTGAATGGAACACAAACGTTGCCGTTATCGGTACGGATGTAGCGGCAGATTTATTCGGTACATGGGACGCGGCGGGAGGTACAATTACAATAAACGACAAATTATACAAAGTAGTCGGAGTGCTTGAAGAACAGGGAAGCAGTCTTGTCGGTTCGGATAATTCCAGTATTCTTATTCCGATTACTACCGCTGGAAAAATAACGGGCAGTAATATAATTTCAAGCTTTTATGTGAAATCTTCTGGCGCCGATACTGTTGAAAGGGCTGTAAACTATATTGAAAGCTATCTGTATAGTCTGACAAAAGATGAAGACGCATATTCAGTAAACAATCAATCGGAAGTTTTAGACGCTATGGATGATGTGAACAGTACAATGAGTCTGCTTCTCGGCGGCATAGCGGCAATATCTCTTGTAGTCGGCGGTATCGGTATCATGAACATTATGCTTGTTTCCGTAACAGAACGTACACGGGAAATCGGCATTCGTAAAGCAATAGGAGCTAAACGCAGATATATCCTTACTCAGTTCCTATGCGAGGCATGCATACTTTCCGTATTAGGCGGTCTTATCGGTCTTGGACTATCCGTATTGATTGTCAGCGGATATAATTTCCTTACCGGCAGCGCTGCGGACATAAACCGCGCTATTGCTTTTGCGGCTATTGCGTTCTGCGCTGTAATAGGCGTTGGATTTGGCAGCTATCCCGCTGCAAAGGCTTCAAAATTACAGCCGATTGACGCGCTTTATACGTCTTAATAATATCTAAAACAATTCAAGGCAACGTTACACGATTAATAAGTGCGGCGTTGTCTTGAATTTTCATAAAATTATGCTTTTTTCTTTAGCTTATCTTCAGGATAATATGATATTATAAATATAAAGGAGGCTGTCCTATGAGAATTTTAATTGCAGAGGACGATGCAAGACTGCTGAAATCACTATTGCATATTTTTAAAAAAAATCAGTTTATCGTTGACGGCGTATCAAACGGAAACGACGCTCTCGATTATGCACTCATCAATAATTATGACGGTCTTGTACTTGACGTTATGATGCCTGGACTTGACGGTGTTGAGGTTCTGAAGCTTCTCAGAAAACAGAATATCGATACGCCTGCAATGTTTCTGACTGCAAAGACAGAAGTATATCAGCGTGTTGAAGGACTTGATGCAGGCGCGGACGATTATCTCTCAAAGCCGTTTTCAACCTCGGAGCTGCTTGCAAGGGTACGGGCTATGCTGAGAAGAAAGAATAACTACGTTCCAAATATAATTAAGTTTAACGGTTTGAATCTGAATTGTTCAACATATGAGCTTTCGTGCAATGCACTAAATGTTATACTAAGCGGAAAAGAGCTCCAGATCATGGAAATGCTTATACAGCGTCCAAATTACATCATTTCGACAGAAAGTATCATATCCCATATATGGGGATGGGATACGAATTGCGATATAAGCGTTGTGTGGACGCACATTTCCAATCTTAGAAAAAAGATAAACAGTATAAAAGCTCCTGTTGAAATCAGATTTATCCGCGGCGCTGGATATATTCTGGAGGTTCAGACATGATATACAGTTTAAGACGTAAGTTTATACTGATATGCACCGCATCTTTTTTAACTGTATTGCTTATTATGATTGGAGTTATTTTCGCAAGTAATCGCATAAAACAGAATAACATGATAGATATGATGTGCGATATTATTGCGGAGAACGGCGGAGCGTTTCCCGAACAGCCCACACCGGAATTCAATAATATTGAGCATAGCCGGCCTATGCCCGATTTTATTGATCAGGAAACTCCGTTTTCAATCAGATATTTTATCGTTTATTATGATAAATCGGAACGGATCAGCAAGGTAGATACAACGTTTATTTCCAGTGTTTCAGAAGTAAATGCCAAACAATGGGCAGATATAGTTGTTGAAAAAAACAAAGAACGAGGCTGGTATAATGATTACCGTTATAAAATTTACGAAACTAACGGAAATCCCACCGTTGTCTTTATAAACGGCAGTATGTTTCGTTCTATGAATATTTCCTATATGTTGTCAACGGCAGGCACATTTGCGATCAGCGGATTAGCGGTAGTTGTGCTGATTATCATTCTGTCAAAATTCGCTGTCAGACCTGCTGCTGAAAGCTATGAAAAGCAGAAACAGTTTGTCACAGACGCTAATCACGAATTGAAAACGCCGCTTACGCTGATACTTACAAACGTAGATATTGCCGAATCAGAGCTTGGGAAGAACGAATGGCTTGACGATATCCGCTATGAGGGACAGCAAATGAGCGCGCTTGTAAATAAACTTGTCACCCTTTCACGAATGGACGAAGAAAAGCAAAATGAAGGCTTTGAAAGCTTTAATCTGAGCGAGGCGGTAAATGATGTATATTCTGAATTTTCTGAGTTGGCAAATTTGAAAGGCAAAAAAATATCATCTGAAATTATTGATAATGTGCTATATTACGGATGCGAATCCGAGGTACGTCAACTTGTGTCAATTCTACTTGATAATGCAATAAAGTATTGCGATGAATCCGGTGAGATCAGACTTGAACTTCATTATAAAAAACACCCTGTAATTACCGTCAGCAATACGTTTGATAATGTAAATAAAACAGATTTGGATAAACTGTTTGATCGCTTTTACCGCTCGGATAAAGCAAGGACCTCCGGATCGGGATTTGGAATAGGTTTATCAATAGCTCAGTCTATTGTTCATCGGCATCACGGAGATATTCGGGCAATAAGAAAAGATGACAATACGATTTGTTTTAGAATAAAATTATAATACATCTCCATTAGATTTTGAGGAACAAAGATTTTGTCCAGATCATCAGATATAAGTTTAGAATTAATTCTAAACTTGCAGGGTGGATAAAAATGAGCAATGGTGTTTAATATATTTACTTCAGATGAAAACGCCAACCATTCTTTATATGTTTCTGGAATGGATATGTTGTTTTCGTTTTCTCATTTAGTAATTTCTTCATCCGATTCCGAAGGTAAAAACCATGATGCCTTTTCTCCGTATTCCGGTGCAAGTTGTTCACACAAGCTTACAATTTCCTTTATTTCTTCTGTCAAGCTGTTTTTGGGTATCTTTTAAAACATCGTCTGATATTGTATAATTTTCTTCATCTGCAAACGTAATTGTTATATTCATTGAATCATAATTTTCATCGTATGCAGTCAAATAATAACTATTATAAATGCTGCTTGGTCTATCGGTTAACGCTATTTCAAATTCTTTTTTATACTTTTCTTTTAAATATTCCTCGACTATCTCTGTTACTTCATCATCATCCTTAGTTATTACATTTATACTTGATGTTTCAACTTTTGCTTCTGACAAATCTGGATTTACTGTTTCACATCCGCTCCCTCCGATTATTAATACTGCTGACAGCAGTAATATATAGATT
>ERZ894251.330-NODE-330-length-28552-cov-12.885181_pt1 | contig 28552 bp, 25 predicted proteins | sample MGYA00380301_ERZ894251 | MGnify/ENA primary metagenome ERZ894251 (study PRJEB32331, sample SAMN06328418) | human gut metagenome | biome: human gut microbiome; feature: stool | host: Homo sapiens | collected 2014-02-13 ... | reverse complement strand
GATCCTTACCCACGATCTCCACCGAGAGCTTACCCAGGGCCTCGGCCTCTTTCTCCGTTTTCGGACGAGCCCCCTGGCGCTTGATGGCCTCAACCTCCAAATCCAGGAGCTTTGCCAGTTCGCTGGGGAGCGGATCGCCGCGCTGTTTATTACTGTTCCGCATTTCCCGGACGGCTTCAAGGTCAGTCATCTCCCGGACAATACAGGGCATTTCCTCCAGCCCGGCCCGTGTACCACCATGATGGCGGCGGTGGCCTGCGATGATCTCATAGCCCTTGCCGTCCTTTTCCGGGCGGACGGTGGCGGGGGTCATAATGCCGTGTTCCTTGATCGTCCCCACCAGATCGTCCATCGCTTTATCGTCCTGCACCTTGTAGGGGTGCTCCCGGAACGTATGGAACGGGTGGAGCTCCGACATCTTCAAATAGACGATTTTTCCCTCTTCCACCGGGCGGGGCGGCACCTCCGGCGTGGGCGGCAGCTTGATCTCCGGCGGCGGGACTGCCGCCTCCTTGACAGGAGCGGCCTTGCCCGGCTTTGCCGTCTTAGCGGATTTAGACGCAGGCGCACCGCCGGAACCCGTTTCCTTGCTCTTGTCGGCTTTCTTACCTCTGGACACTTTGTCCCGAACAGCGGGCGGGGCCTCCTCACGGGCCGCCTTGTCAACCTTAGACGGGCGGCCTGTGCGGGGCTCCGCCGCTTTCGACTTTTTCTCCACAGTCGGCCCGGCCTGCTCTTTCGGCGGACGGCCCCGGCGCTTCGGCGGCTTATCCGCCTCCGGCGCTTTCTTTTCCGGGGCAGGAGCAGAAGCCTCCTTGCCGCCCTTATCAGCGGCCTGGATGTCCGAGAGGTTGATCACCTTGCCGGATGGCGCGGGAGCGTCCTCACCCATACCAGGGATAACAGACTGCTCCGGCTTGATGGGCCCCTCCGTTTTTTCCGGCATGGCGGGCTCCACATGAGCGGGGGCCGTCTGATCTCCACCAGGGACAGCGGGCCCCTCGGTGTGCTCCGGCGCGGGCGGATCGCCCGGCCCGGACGGGGCCGGAGCTTCCGGGATTTTGCTTTCCTCCGGGCTCGCGTTTACTTTTTCATCTGCCATTGGCTAACCTCCTTTTCGTGAGATGAAAAAAGGCCAGACCTCCCGGCCCGGCCAGCTAAAAAATTCCCCCTTTCTTTTTAGATATGAAGTCAGCACCACTCCTTTCCAAAACCGGGCCATGAAAAAACGCCGCCTTTTCCTTGAAAAAAGCGACGTTTTAGTGTAGGTTGGCTCGGTTTTTGTTGTGATTTATGATTATGCCTTTGTAAAGAAACCTAATCTTACCGCAGTAAACCGGATTTTTCAGAATCATGCGGATCAGACGGGCATCAAAAAGAGGGTTTTTCCCGTTCTGGCGCTGGACTTTGCTGATCCCATGGTTTTCAAGATATTTTGCAATTCCATTTGCGCCGGAATCGGTTGTAACATACTGCTCATAGATGGTGCGAATCGCCGGAGCTTCCTCCTCGTTGATTTCCAGCTTGCCATCCACCAGTTTATAGCCGTAGGGGGCAAAGCCGCCGTTCCACTTGCCCTCTCTGGCCTTTTGGATACGACCTTCCATGGTTTGGACACGGATGTTTTCACGCTCAATTTCCGCCACTGCCGATAGGACGGAAATCATCAGCTTTCCCGCATCTTTGGAGGAATCAATACCATCCTCCACACAGATCAGGTTGACGCCAAAATCCTGCATGACCTGCAAGGTGGAAAGGACATCCGCCGCATTTCTGCCAAAACGGGACAGCTTGAATACCAGAACAAAGGAAACGCCGTCCTTGCCGGTTTTGATGTCCTCCATCATCTGGTTAAATTGCGTACGGCCTTCAATCGATTTACCGGATTTTCCTGCATCCTCATATTCGTGAGCAATTTCATAATCATTAAATTCTGCAAAGGCTTTCATGCGGGATTTCTGGGCATCCAGCGAGTAGCCGTCAATCTGCATGGCGGTAGACACTCGCGTATAGGTATAAACTTTTATATTTTCTTTCGCCATGGTCCTCCCTCGCTTATACTGCTCAACAGTTCCTTATGTATTTTCCAAGGGAAGCATTTCTACCCTTGGAAAACTTGTTTGGACACTTATCTCACGATTATTGTATCATGCTGCTTTTTGCAATTCAATATTTTCATTGTAAACTTTTTTGCTTGTGTTGTGGTTTGCGGATTTATCCTCGGGAAACACCGGATCAGGCAAAGAATCCAAGTCCAGCTCCCCAGCATATTTTTCAATCATATTTGCCAGTAAAACGGCAAAGCCGTTCCACTCATCTATCATAGGCATTCATCCTCCGTCTGTCCGGTTTGTGCATATACTCCGCCAGCACTTCTTTTGGAATGCGATCCAGTACAGCCACAGCGTCAGCATAGTCCCGCCGCAGCTTGGCATCGGCCAGTTGCTTCAAAGTGCTTTCCTGGGTTGCTTTTTCCAGGGAATGCTCCAGCTGAGCGTTCTCCTGTTTCAGCTTTTTGTTCTCCACGGTGGTTTCCGTAAATGCCACCTGATACTTCTTGATGGTGCTGTGCATCTGCTCCACAGCCGGGATATACTTGTCCAGCAGAGCTGCAATCTCGGCAGCTCTGCTTTTTGCGTTAAAGGCTCCAATGCCGGACAACAGCTCCTCCAGCTTGGCTTTTTGCTTGGTCAGTCGGGTCATCTCTTTGAACACTCTGGGCGGGATGTGGTCATGTCCAGTCTGGCTGGCACTTTCCCCACGCTCCAGGTCGGGATATTTTCGCACCATGTGTTCCCAGAACTTGTCCTGCCACTGGGTCAGCTTTTTCTTATTTCCCACGATCTCCTTGGCGCTGAGCCTGCCATCCGCAGTCAGCGGGACAAAAGAAAGGTGCATATGGGGCGTTTTCTCGTCCATATGCACCACAGCAGATATGATTGTTTTGGAGGCTTGGTTTTGCTGGAGAAAGGTCAGCGCCTCTTGAAAATAGGCTCTGATCTCGGATTTTTTCTTTCCCTGAAAGAACTCCGGTGTGGCAGTTACCAGGGCTTCCACTACCCGAACACTGTCTGACCGGGTACGGCAACCGGCTTCTTTGATCTGCCGCTCTGCCTCCGCACGATATTTTCGCTGCGGCTCGATCAAATGGAAATTGTACTGGCTCCTACTGATGTCCACATCGGGGTTGCTGGCATATTTCTCTTTGGTGCGCTCGTTGTGGGCTTCAATGTTCCCAATCTCCGGCCCTTTGTACTTGGCAAATCGAAGAATGGCATATTGCGGCTTGCTCATACGTTATCCCTCCGTTTCTGCCAGACCAGTTCATAGCCCAGCACATCGGCCAGCTCCACGACCTCCTTGTAGCGAATAGATTCCCGCTGGAGCTTGGCCGACAGGTTGGAAACACTATCCGACCAGCCGTATTCTTCATGGAGCCGGTCAACTACCTCCTGCATGGTGTATCCCGCCCGGACGATCTGTGCCTTAATCTCGTTGCGTACCATCATCATCAAAAATCCTCCTAAATTTACTTGATAAAAAAGCGAAGCTGGCACGCCCTCTGGCATAACCGCTTCGCTGGTTCGTAAAAAATTCCCTTGTCACCAAATCCGTTCAAAATTGCCGGTGTGATGTCCTGTCCATAAGCCGCACCTTTGAACTTTCCCGTTCCGTGTGACTTGGCTTAAAACCGTGCATTTTCCCATGATTCCATGCACCCGGTTCACCGGGACGAGAAACACGGTTTCGCAAAATGATTTCTTCTAACCGTCAAATACTTTCCGATTCTCACTTGCCTTAATTTATCCCTCCATTTTTGTTGGTAATTTTGACCCATAACCGCTGAATTGCTATAAAAGGGCGAACAACGGTCAATCAAAGTGTACGTACGTACAGCGTCCGCTCCCCGATATTAGCGCCGCCATTCCTCCGGTACATCTTCCGGTACGTACGTACGCATCGAATCGCCTGAAAACACCGACATATTGTTTCTCACCAACACCTCGATACCCAGAAAGCCGCGCACACGCCGTCCGGCGGCATTGGTCACATTGTTGCAGTATTCCAGATTGTAACGGCTCTGGCAAGCAATTAGGGCTTCGCTGAAGCTGCGCGGTTTCAGGGCGGGCAGGTTATTTTCAGTGCAGTAAATCTGATATGCCTCATACAGCTCTTTGGAACTGGCAGACATATCAGCTTTCAGGCGAACATACCCGTCAGAATCCAAAAAATCATACACATTGTTGTTGTCCCGTTTGACTGCCTCCCGATTGTCTTTTGTGCGCTGGCTCTCGGTAAACTTAAAATTGTTGGCGGTCAGCCGCTGCAATCCCTCAAAAGCCCACAGCAGAATGCCCTCCACCTCGGCTTTCATTTTCTCGGCCAGGTCGGGATCATCCACACGGCCAGCTGGTTTTTCTTTCGTGGTCAGCACCAGCTGACGGCGGTAAAATCCGTCGCTCCGGTCAAACAGCGCCTGTAAATCTCCGTTGGAGAAGGCCAGCAGCCGGGCACACATCCATCCCTGATAGCTCTGCTTGCCCTTGCGCTCCAGATCCATCTTGCCCTGGGCTGTGACGATGGATTTTACATAGTTGGTCTGGCGCAGTGCCTCCATCCGCATGTCGTCGTCCACGCACAGGAGGATGTGCTCCAAGTCAGCACGGGCGAACCGGTTCTCCGATATTTTCCCGATGCTGCCGTCTTTCATGTTGGAGCCGAACAGAGCACCCAACACAGCACCGATCTGGCTCTTGCCCTCGCCGCCGTTGCCCTTTATGACCATCATCCGCTGTCCCTTGTTGCTGGGAATCAGGCAGTAACCGATATATTCCTGCAAGGCGGGGATGTCCTCCGGGTAGAGCAGTCCATCCAGAAATTTCAGCCACAGAACAGGTTTCGGGGCATTGGGGTTATAAGCAACAGGGAAGCGGTTGCGGACGATTTTCGGCTTTCCCTCTGCAAAGCTCCCGTCCAGAAACAGTGTTCCGTTGAAAACATGAATCCGATCCGGCTCCGGGGGAAAATCCTCCGCCAGTGCCGCCAGCTTCATCAGCTCCACAATGTTGCTGATTTTGCGAGGGATATTGCTGACCGCACAGCATTTCAGCTTCTCAAAGATCTCTCCCCGCAGGGGCAGTTCATCGGTTACACGGCCATCGGGTGTGAAAAAAGCCCCGTTTGTGAAGAGGATCTTGCGAGTCTGCAAAAACTCCTCACAAAACAGGGCTTCGTTGATGCTTTTTCCATCGAACCAGACGGGCATCCCGTCAGGCTGCTTGTTTTTCTTCATGGGTGACTTCCTCCTTTTCCAATCGCTTTAATCGCTCCTCCAAACCGGCGATCAGGCCATCCTTGTTCAGCATTTCTACAATTTTTACCCGCTGTTCCAGCTCGGCGGCAATGAGCAAATCTGCCAGATACTCCACATAGTCCAGCATCTGGCAGGCTTCCACAAACCGGTCATCCAGAACATCTTCCAGTGTCTTGGGTGTGTACTGCACCTTCCAGCTTTCCAGAAGATGCAGATAATCGCACAATACCCGCAGGCAGCGCACCTCCTCCTGACGGTATGTTCTCAGCAGGGGGCGCTCCGGTTTGGGCAGGGCGATTGCCGCTGGTGGCTTGTCCGGGTCAATCGCGAAGTCATGAGCCAGCTTTTTAGCCACCTCGTAGCTGCTCAGACCAAACAACTTCGCCACAAGGTCGATCACGTCGCCAGTAGCTCCACAGCCAAAACAGTAAAAGTACCTCTCGTTCAGCTTCATGCTGGGATGCCGGTCATCGTGGAAGGGACAACAGGCCATGCCGTTTCGGTTGACTTGCAGCCCATAATAGGCCGCTGCTTCTGGAACACGGACAACTTGTTTTATCAGCTCAAACCATGTTATTACTGCTCACTCCCTTCCGAAAGAAAATCCTGGGTGCCGTTCTTTACCATAGAGCCTCTCTTTCTTGCGCTTCCGGCGCAGTCGTTGTATAATGTTGATACAGTTCCGGAAAAAGTAATCTGGTTTTAGATTACCTTTTCACTAATAGGAGAAATCCAGGGTGTAAAACGGAACCATTTTTGAAAAACCGCAAAATATTTTTTGAAAAGAGGTGGGGTCATGGCGTATCTGTCTGATGACGCGCTTCTGGATACCGAGGGTGGCTTCACCGGATGGGACGATGGGACAGGCGCAGGGACGGAAGAAACGCTGGAACAGGCGCTTGCGGAAGAACGTCTGGCCGAGCTGGAAAGTGAGCTGGAGCAGGACGAGCATCCCATCAACTATGAAGCGGAGCTGGAGGACGAGGAAGAAGAAGCCGCCCCGGTCAGTGATAAACGGCTCAAACGGGAGATGCGGGCTGAGGCCATACGGCGGCTGGAGGAAGCGGCCCGCACCGAAAAGGATTTCCGGGCCGTGGTGGAGGAATGGAACAAGCTGGACCGGAACCGGGAGCGCCGGGAACGAGACCACGAAAACCTTCGTGGGGATGTGCCGCTGGAATATCAGGCGGTGCCGGAACCGAAGCTCATTCCCCGCTGGATGAACAATCCCGCATACCGGCAGCTGATGGCCGGAAACTTTCTGGACATCCTGTTTGACTGCCCCTATGAGATGCACAACCTGACCGCCGATGCCTTTGTTTCCCGCATGGTGGAGGAACTGAGCGAGGAACACAAGGAAGTTCTATATTTTCTCTCTTTGCGGCTGTACAGCACCACCCGGCTTGCCGCTGTGCGTGGGCAGTCTGACCGCAACATCCGCAAGCTGCGGAAAACCATCCACAAGAAATTGCAGCGCCAGATGTATGACCATATGTGCGGCAAACAGGAGCATGGCGGCAGCTTGACCTTGCGGGAACGCCAGTTTTTGGAGGAATACTCGAAAATCGCAAGGAAACAGGGCAAGGATGCCGTGATCCGGCGGGAGAACAAGTCCAAGCGCAGAAAAAAGAAAAACCGCCCCTGATAATTGGGACGATTAAGGAGAAAGGGCGTGTATGATGAAAAATTTATTTGAACAGTCCCGTTCCCATTGGGTGCGGTACGATCATTACGAGCTGAAAACAGCGGAAGATGGCAAGCGGTATATCACCCCCGGCAAGAGCGCAAAGCCGGATGTCTACAACCCGCTGAAAGAGGTCCCTGGCATTGTGCTGGATGCGCTGAATGTGGGGATGCTGATGATGGGACGCAAGCCGGAAGCAGAAGTGGAAAAGGCGGTGATGAAGTTTATCACCCGGTACGGCCTGCTGGGGCTGATGACCGCCCTGCCCACCACGCCGTCCTTTATGGACTATGAGGCGGTATACCTGCCCAAAAACCACTTCATTAAGGAAGAATCCATGGCGACAGACAAATACCTGTCCCTGTTTTATCCTTTTGACCAGCTGGACTTGGTGAAGAAAGGCATAGAATCCACATGGAATGTGTCCGGTGACCGGACGATGGTCGCCCTGACCATGACTTTCATGGACGAGCCGATGGCGAAGAACATGAGCTTCCAGCGGGAATATGCGGAACCCTACGACTGGATTGCCCAGCAGTTCAAGGACTGGGCTTTTACCCTGACCACCGCCATTTTGTACTACAATGACTATGATTCCATCGACGAGGACGCACGGGGGCTGTACCGCAAGGCCATGGCTGCGTTTGGCGGGATTGCCCCAAGCTACCACATTGAACTGCTGGATAGGCCCACCATCTACTGGGATTTTCACTCTCTGCTGCTGGGTATTCAGATGATGTTCAGCTTTATGCTGGTGGACGGTGACCAGCCCCTGCGCCTGTGCAAGCACTGCCAGAAGGTGTTCCTGGGCAGCCGGTCCAACGCTGCATTTTGCAGTTCGCGGTGTAAGAACCAATATAACGTTTACAAGAGCCGTGAGAAATCCAAAGGGGAAACGGACTGATGAGGACGCTGCCGCTGCGGCGGGACGTGGGTTTTGATATACCTCTGCTTCCTTTCCGGCCAGGCAGATTTTGCCCTCTGTGCAAATCCCGATTTCGTCCGTGGCCGTACAAAATCCGCCTGCCCTACTGCCGCCGAAAAGTGCCTGCCTGCTGCCCATCCGCCCAAGTCGCAGATGCCGCAGTCAGCCCCTTCCCGGCGTCAGCCGGAAGCAAAGGTATAACACACTAGACTTTCCGAGGGAAAGTCGTGTGCCAAGAGAGGAAGTATCCCCCCTTGGATTCCCCCTACATTTTCGGAGCCTGGGGTACAAATACTGCTAAAACGCAGTCTGAACACCTCGCCCCGAAAATACTAACAGCTCTACGGTTCTGTACACATAGAACCGTAGAGCTGTTACTGCTCGTCTGGAAGATATTCAGCAATATCCTCCAGGCGACAATCAAGTACCGCGCACAGTTTATTTAGCGTCTTTGTCTCCATATTGTCGTTTGCCCGTAGCCGACGGATGGTTTTACTGTCGATACCGCACTTCTCTCGCAGCAGATATGTGGAGACTCCCTTTTCCTTCATGACACCCCACAATTTATCAAAGACGATCACACACTCACCCCCGATTGACACCAACTAGTATGGGGGTTATAATCTCCATTATTAAGGGGATATAACCCCCATACTAAAATTAAAGATCGGAGGCAGATCATGATGGTTGAAAGGTGCTGTGCGTTCACAGGCCACCGCCCGAAGAAATTTCCCTGGGGCTATGATGAAACAGATGCTAGATGTGTTACTCTAAAAAGAATGCTCTCAGAACAAATTGCTACCCTGGTGGGCGCTGGGTATACCGACTTTCTTTCTGGCATGGCGGAGGGGTCCGACACTTGGGCAGCGCTGGCCGTTTTTGCCTTGAAAAAAGAAAATCCCGCGCTAAAGCTCCACTGTGTCCTTCCCTGCGAGGGACAGGCGGATCAGTGGTCGGCTTCGGCGCGGGAACTTTATTATTCTATTTTGAAGCAGGCGGATTCAATTGTGTATGTAAGCCGGAAGTACAATAAAGAATGCATGTTGAAACGCAATCGCTATCTGGTTGAGCATTCTGCCTATCTGCTGGCCGTCTACAACGGTGAGTGGCGGGGCGGGACGGCTATGACAGTGAGGTATGCCAGGAAGCTGGGGAGGAAAATTACTATTCTCAACCCAGCTACTCCAGAAATACTAGAACGGCAATATACCAGTGATACCGATATAGAAAACCGCTCATCAATCTTGCTTTCATAAGTCCGTGGTGCTGTCATATGTCAGTCGAATGGGTCTTACAAGCTGACGTCTATTTTGCAAAAATAACCTCCTCGTTCATAATGCGAAGGGCTTCTTGCTCCAGCTTGTAGGCTTCATATCTCTTGACGTTCGCTTCAAGTGCTAGGGAGTTGATTTGCTGCTGCATTGCTTGATTATGCAACAACGGGATAGGAATTTGCCGAACATGATCATCATCAATCTCATCAACCACAGAGCCATATGTGAAACGAGTAATTAGTTGATGCCCATAATCGGAAGCAAGAAAAATATTCAGATATCCGGCTATTTGGGAATTGGCGGGGGTTACACGAATGATGTGCTCACTTGCTACCCAATGTTCCCAGTGTTTAGGTACTAAAGCTGTTTTTCCGATAGTTCCACTTCTTGTAATTAATGTCATGTTTTCGTGCAATTCCAACTGCTCATCTATCCGCTCCCCATGATGGGCCAACGATAAATACTTTTTATTGGAAGGATCCAATTCCCCAAGTTGCTTTCCACCGATAAAACCTCGGCCATGCCCTTCGTCTACATAAACACGCTTAAACCTGCCTGGGAGAATGACCGATCTACTTATCCGGCTGTCGCCTACGGTTGTTACTTCGGCGGCATTCTCTTTGAGGTGGGCAATAATCGCATCTACCGCCGGAACATGGTAGGAAGCATCAAGCCGCAGATTCATATTGCTTAGTTTTATATCGAATGTGCTCACAGGGGCGGCTACCTTTTGAAATTCATGTATAGCTGGCAGGTGAAGTTCTGCTATCATCAGGCTTGTAGCCTTATCAATCATTTCATTGGACTCGTCCCGCAAAGCATAGGAGCGTGCAATCAAATTATGGATACGCTGCCGCAACTCCACAGGAGCATCGGGAACCGGGATTTCTGATAAGTGGTCCGGCTCAACATGGGTAATTACTGAACCATAGCCATTGGTTTGTAAAATTAAACTGCCCACCTTTGATTTGAGATAGGTATAAACGTATCCCAAGTCATATTCTTTTTTGAAGGTAACACGAATTACGTCATCAGAAAAAACACAACCGGCCAAGGTTTTTGATACATATGAGATGTTGCCTATTGTACCGCTGCGCGTCAGCAATAGAGTGTTTTCCTTTAAGCGGAGTTCATCCATATCACAATCTGCCAACCGAGATATATGTTTTTCTGGAACAGGATAGAGATCGGTCATCTGTGAAGGAAGATAGAACCCCTCTCCATATGGCTTATCACACCATATCCTCTTGAGCCGGCTCCGCTGCATCCAGCCAGGATAATAGGCAGTTTCAATCAAGCCGCTATCACCATAGAGAATAACAGTTCCATATTTCCCTTTATAAACACTCTCCCGCGCTTGTTTTGCCTCCACATCAAATACGCTAGCCTCCAGCCGCTTCCCACGGGAAATCATATCGGAGAGGGAGACCGAACACCACTTTATAGGGCTTTCCGGAATATGAACTTCTATTTCAGGCGCGGTATTCATTTTGTGGGCCAAGTTACCTGCTACCATGCAATGCCCTCCCTTCGCTTCCAGTCATCAAAGATTGCTGGTACGTCAGTAGTCTGATCGTCAGGCACCTTGCTCTTGCGCTCGTGAGAGACAGTGCGATCACCCTCCCCGGTTTCACCGAGCACCATAATATTATCCGTATCCGGGGCAAGGATCTCATTGCCTTCTACATCACGCTTGAAAATGGGATTGCCTCTCTTATCATGTCCTACCCGTTCAACCATTGCCATAAAGATATTATAGTCGGACATTTGTCCTGTAGCTGCTTCCTTGTTCTTTTGTGCTGCTGTTTTCTTTTGAAGAAATAGAACCGATGTTTGTGTGCCGTTATGGGGCTGAAAAGTATCTACATGGAGATCAACGCTGGCAATAATCCTATGATTCTGAATCAGCCATTCACGAATGTACCCCAATCCCGGTGATCCAAGGATGGAATCCGGCAAAACTATTCCCATGCGCCCACCTGGAACGAGAAACTGTGAACATCTCTCAATGAATAGAATTTCAGGCGGGACAGATGATTGCAAACGCTCAGTCATCCTCCAAGTGCCGGTTGTCTTGTCGTTTTCCCAAATGTGGGCAAGTTCAAACTGTTCAAGGATGTTTTTGTCCTTGATAGGAATTTTACTGCCAAATGGGGGATTTGTTACAATTACATCAAAGAACGCAATACTTTCATGGTTGCGAATTTCTGACTTCTTGATATGTAGTGCCTCCGCAAGCCGTGTCTTGAACTCATCTGTCCATTCGTGCGGAGGCAGGAGGGAATTTGTTTGCAGAATATTTCCGCTACCATCATTGTTCATGACCATGTTCATCTTGGTTGCCTTGACTAAATCAGGATTAATATCAAAACCAAAGAAACTGGTCGAAGCCATCTCGGAAATCCGATCTTGAAATACTTTTACGGTGTCGCCATCCCAATCTTTTTTAGGAATTCCCATGCTGGCAGAAAACTCTGCTTCAAGCTGGGCAATAACATGTGTCATTGCCTGTACAAGAAAACCGCCAGTACCACAGGAGCTATCCAGGACACGCTCGTCGATACGAGGATTTATCATCTCCACAACCATCTTCATAACATTTCTGGGCGTAAAAAACTCGCCCCTGTCGCCGCGGAGATTGGCTCCTACAATTTCTTCATATGCTTTTCCCTTGATGTCGATATTCGTGCTGAGCAGGCTGTACCGCTGCAATTCGCTGACAATATACGCTAAGCTGCGAGGCGTCAGCTTGATCTCATCATTTGCGTCAAAAATCTTACCATGACGCTTCTTTACGCGCTGAAAGATTTGGGAAATGCGTTTCTGTACAGTCAGTTGCCCATCCGGATTTGAACGCTCCTCAGACGTTGTAAAAAATTCCAGAGGCTTTGGTATATTTCGCTCGTCCTCGATCTTGCAAAAAATGACTTTTAGCAACTCAAAAAATGCAGGTTGTTTCTGCATACCATCATTCACATAAATGTGATTATGACAGGTTTTAAACACAAACAGCAGATTATCATCCGAAGCATTGCGCAGATTTTTCCGGCTAGGTCTGTTTACCTCATCTAAATTGCCATCCGCAGAAGGAATATCGTTGTATTCCATAAAGCAAATATTTCCAGCACCATCTGTATATTTACGGAAGACAAACTTTTGAATGCTATTTGTCCACATACCCCATTCGCAGTTCGGGCATACAGACATATAGGACTGCAATTGTGCTATTCCATCCTTGGCGTTTCTGGCATCGACGGTTTCCTTTTTGCACTCAATAATAATCTTAATTGTGCCCTGTGTTTGCTCTGGGGCATCTTTGTCCCAGATTACAATGTCTGCCCGAGGTTTTCTTGAGCCGACTTGAAGAGTGAACTCGATTTTGATCTGCGATGTGAGATATTTGTGTTCGTTCACAAGACGTTTTTCTATTGTCTGACGAACATACTCTTCGGGAGTATCGTTTCTGAACTTGCTGTCAATATAGTCGCAGATTTTACCATCTGGAATGACAATTACCTTTGTGTCAGCCATTACTGCTTCCTCCGTTCTCATGGGAAGGGCGTACATAACGGATTATGTCCGCCAAATCACAGTTAAGAGCATAACAAATACGAGCTAAAACATCGAGGTCTGGTCTCTTGATGTCATTTTTACAATAAGCGTTCAGTTGTGTCCGTTGTAGGTTTGCTTCCTCAGCCAAACGATTTTTGCTGACTTTTTTCTCCTGTAAATACTCAGCCAAAACGATATCAAAATGTCCATAGTCAAAAGGTTCGCTCATACTATAGCCCTCCTCTGTAATATAATTATAGCGCAACGGGCAAATATGTACAGCTGTAATTATTTACAGGTGCATAAAAAGAAACAGCCATAAATAGAGGTAAAAAACAAAATCCACCAACACCGAAACTTTAAGATTATCGGTACTGGCGGATTTTAGTTAGTCCAGAGGCTTATCCTCTGTGACGGTTTTCAAGTAAACTTCCGGGGTCCCATTGAGAATTAAGTCAGCATAGGCAACCGGATCATTGAAAACCAAGTAATCTAATTCAGAACGCTGATACATATTGCTTGAAATCTCGTTTTCGACTGCGGTGCAGTCAATAGAAATAATGCTGCTATCAGCAAATTTAAGCTCTACACAAGAAGTGTCGATATTGAACTCACAAGAAATCAAGTGCTCCAAATTCGTCACCTCAAATCATTCCAAAATGCTTTAGCGCCTCTGTAATTGCCGCTTCCTTTTCCGGTGGGCATTTCGGCTGTCTGGAATTTTCGGATTTTGGCTTGTTGTAGTTCTCACGCTCGATAATGCCATACTTCTGTTTGACTTGGGCGATATAGAGGTGGCTGACTTTCAAACCTGTATGTTCCAGCACATACTCCTTAATCTCTTCATAGGTAGCTTTGCTTTCCGCAGCGGTCAAATCCAGCTCGTCCAAATTCAACTCCACCTCGATATGTTGCTTGGTATTGAGTTTGGACAAAAGTACTACCGTCTCCACATGTCTTGTACGCGGGAACATGTCCACCGGGCGCACGGCCTGGGGGGCATAGCCGTGTGCGGCCAGCCAGGCGGCGTCCCGCGCGGCAGTGGCCGCGTTGCAACTTACCATCACCACGCGCCGCGGGGCCATGGTAGCCACGGCGGAAAGCGTGGCTTCATCGCAGCCCTTGCGGGGCGGGTCCAGCACCACCACGTCCGGGCGCAGGCCTTCTGCCAGAAGCTGCTGTGCTGCGCTTGCGGCATCGGCACACAGAAAACGTACGTTCTGTGCCCCCATGCGCGCGGCGTTCGCCCTGGCATTTTCCACGGCCTCTGGCACAATTTCCACCCCCACAAGCTGCCCGCAGGCCGCCGCCATGGAAAGCCCGATGGTGCCCGCGCCGCAGTATAAGTCCAGCAGGGTGTTGCCGCTGGCCAGCTGTGCCATGCGGGCCACTTCACCGTACAGCCGCTCGGCCCCCAGCGTATTGACCTGATAGAAAGAGAGCGGGGAAAGCTGCACGGGCACGCCGCACAGCGTGTCGGCCAGGGTGGATTCCCCCCAAAGCGTACGGCACTGCCGGCCCAATATCACATTGGTGGCCGCGGGGTTTACATTTAGAATAATCGAGCATATTTCCGGGTGTGCAGCGGTAAGAGCGGCGCAGAAGGCCTGCTCAAACGCAAGCTGTGCCCTGGTGCACACAAGGCACACCATCACCTTGTTTGTGCGCACGGCGTGCCGCAGGTAGATGTGGCGCACAAGGCCCTTATGGCTGGCCTCATCGTATATGCTGGCGCCCATCTGTTCCAGCAGGCGGCACGCGGTGTGCAGAACGGCGGAAAAAACGGGCGGTTGCAGCCCGCAGCTCTCGCAGGGCACCACACGGTGGCTGCGCGGGGCGTAAAACCCGGCGCGGATATGCCCTTCGCTGTCGCGGCAAAGCGGGTACTGCGCCTTGTTGCGGTAACCCTGAGCAGACGGCGAGGGAAGAATGGGCAAAACCTCGCAGGAAAGTTTGCCAATGCGGTGCATGGCGTCGGCCACAAAGCGCTGTTTCTGCGCAAGCTCTTCTTCATAGGTAAGGTGGGCCAGCGCACAGCCGCCGCATTTGCCGAACACCGGGCATTCGGGGGCAATGCGCCCGGGGCCCGGTGTTATCACATTCTGTACAATGGCGAATGCGTGTGTTTTGCACACCTTTACAATTTTGGCATCCACCACATCGCCCGGCGCGGCAAAGGGCACGAACACGGCCATGCCGCCGGCGTGGGCCACGCCGGCACCGTCAGAGGCGAGCGATTCGATGGAAAGCTGCACAGCGCTGTTCTTTTGAAGGCTTGTGTTCTTCATGGCCCCTCCTGATTCATAGGCAGATACAGCGGCTTGCGCAGGCCGCCGGTTATTTTGCAGGTTTTTCTTTTGCCTTTTCCTTGCTGATGCTGGCAAGATAGCGGCTGGGCGGCACGCCCTTGGCCTTTTTGAACACGCGGGAAAAATAGAACTGGTCAAAAAAGCCCACGCTTACCGCGATTTCGGCAATGGACAGCTGCGAGTTCTTTAAAAGATAACACGCCTCGCTGATGCGGTAATTGGTAAGGTAATCAATGGGGCTTTGCCCCACATTTGCCATAAACACACGGTACAAATGGCTGCGGCTGACGCCCACCGCTTTGGCAATGTCATCGATGGAGACATCGTGAAAATAGTTGAACTGGATGTATTTGATGGCGTTGATGACATACTGGGAAGAAGAACTTGCAGCGTGCGGCTCTGCGTCCCGCGCCTCTTGCATCAGTTCTGCAATGAACAGATACAAATGGCCCACCATCATGGCTTCATTCGGCGCCTCCAGCCCGCGGGAAAAATAGATATCCAGCAGTGTCTTTTTAATTTTATCCGGCCGCTTGCAGTGGTGCACGGGCATATCCTCCCGAAAAGGAAGCTGCTGCACCAGCCGGTTGGCACAGGCGCCGTTGAAGCCAACCCAATGATATTCCCACGGGTCGGTTTGGTCTGCCGTGTAGGAAATAAGCTGGTTCGGCTTGGCCAGAAAAATATCGCCGGGGCCCAGCTCGTATACCTTTCCGTTCAGGGTATAGGTGCCCTTGCCGGCAGCTATCAGATGGATGAGGTAATGGTCGCGCGCACCGGGGCCCCAGGTATAACCCGGCTCACAGCTTTGCAGCCCGCAGTTATAGATAGAGATGTCCACGTTATCGGTGTAATTCTGTTTGAACGATTGCTTGTAGGTGCTTGCCATGCTTTCTGCCTCCCGGGCCATACTCTGCGCTGTGCGCAAAGCCATTATAGCAAACAAAGAGACAAAAGTCCATATTTTATAGGGGCGCCAAGGAAATTCCGTGCAAAATGGGCTTGGCCTCTCGCTTTCCTGGCTGGCATTTGGTATAATAAAATTCAAACAGCGGCGTGTTTTTTGGGCACGCGTGCAAGAATAGCCCCTTTTCGGCTCAGAAAGGAAGGAACGGCTCATGCCAAATGCGAAAGAATTGTCGAACCGCATCCTTGCCGGCGGATGGGACGGCGCGCTGAAAAAGTTATACGGCGCGTCTTACATGGCGCAGCGCAAACGCTATGCCGAGGCCCTGGAAGGGTTTGCGCAGGTGTTTGGCGCACAGCGTGAGGTGCGCATTTACTCCGCGCCGGGCCGCACGGAAATTGGCGGGAATCATACGGATCACAACCGCGGTGTGGTGATGGCCGCGGCCGTAGACCTTGACATTATTGCTGTGGCAGCCTGCAATGCGGACAATGTTATCCGTGTGAAATCGAAGGGCTTTTCCGGCATGGATGAAGTGGATATCACCCGGCTTGCCCCGCGGGCAGACGAGCAGGGCCGCTCCATCGCGCTGGTGCGCGGTGTGGCGGCGGGCATTGCCGAGGCAGGCGGAAAGGTGGGCGGCGTAGATATTTATACGGTCTCCAATGTGCTGCGCGGCTCCGGCCTGTCGTCTTCGGCGGCTTTTGAGGTGGTGCTGGGCGCTGTGCTGAACGGCGAGTTCAACGCCGGGCAGTTTTCGGCTATTAAAATTGCACAAATCAGCCAGTATGCGGAAAACGTCTTTTTCGGCAAGCCCAGCGGCCTGATGGACCAAATGGCATGCAGCGTGGGCAGTGCCATCACCATTGATTTCAAGGATGCCGCTGCGCCTGTTGTGGATAAGGTGCCGTTCGACCTTGCCAGATATGGCTATGCGCTGTGCATCACCGACACAAAGGGCAGCCATGCAGACCTTACACCCGATTACGCGGCTGTGCGCGGTGAAATGGAAGCGGTGGCGGCGTTTTTTGGCAAGCAGGTGCTGCGCGAGGTGGAAGAAGAGGCATTTTATCATAATCTGCCGGCCGTGCGGGAAAAGACGGGGGATAGAGCCGTGCTGCGCGCCATCCATTTCTTCCAGGAGTGCCGCCGCGCCGGGCGGCTGTGCGATGCTGTACGGGAGGGCCGCTTTGAAGATTTTCTGCAGCTGATTACAGAGGGCGGGCACTCTTCGTTCGAGTACAACCAGAATGCATACAGTACAAAACACCCCGAACAGCAGGGCGTGCCGCTGGGCTTGGCGCTTAGCCAGCGCGTGCTGGCCGGGCAGGGCGCCTGGCGCCTGCAGGGCGGCGGTTTTGCGGGCACCATTCAGGCCTTTGTGCCGCACGGCCTGCTGGGCCAGTATCAAAGCGTGCTGGAGGGTGTGTTCGGCCAGGGCGCATGTTATGTGCTGAATATCCGCAATTATGGCGGCATACAGGTACAGGAGCATTTGTGAAAGAAGGGCAGATGAAAAATGCTGGTTTTATGTTACCCCAAATGCAGCACATGCCAGAAAGCGCTGGCATGGCTGGATGCGCACGATATTGCCTATGAAGTGCGCGACATCAAAGAGCAAAACCCCACCGAGGAAGAGCTTCGCGCCTGGCAGGCGAAAAGCGGCCTGCCGCTGCGCCGCTTTTTCAACACCAGCGGCCTTTTGTACAAAGGCTTTGGCCTGAAGGAAAAGCTGCCCTCCATGCCGGAGGCGGAACAGTTTGCTTTGCTGGCCCAGCACGGGATGCTGGTGAAACGCCCGCTTGTTGTGGCGGATGACGCTGTGCTGGTTGGGTTCCGTGAAGCTGAGTGGAGCGCCGCGCTGCTGTAAAGGGGGAAGAAATGCGTTTTCTTGACGAGAAGCGGAAGAATGTGCTTCGCGCCTATGTGGCGCAGGCAGCCAGTGTGCTGGAGATTATCATTGCGGTGCTGGTGCTGGCGGCCATTCTCATCACGGGGGTGCGCGTCACGGGCGAGATATTCGGTCTGTTCGTTGCCGAAAATGCCTCCCAGGCGTTCACCGCCGTGCTGGAGCATGCCTTTAACCTCATCATTGGGGTGGAATTTATCAAGATGCTGGCAAAGCACACGCCGGGCTCTGCCATTGAAGTGCTGCTTTTTACCATTTCGCGCCAGCTGGTGGTGGAACATACCACGCCGGTTGAAAATCTGATTGGCATTATTACCATTGCGCTGATTTTCATCATCCGCAAGTACTTATTTGTGCCCTCCTTCGGCACCCATATGCCGGGAACGGAGGCTGCCTTGGAGGCGATGGAGGCTGGTGGGGAAAAGGCCGGGCCTGCCCCGCGGCCCGCCGCCCCTTTGGAACATGAGATAGCGCCTGCCTCGCCAGCAGAACCATCAAAACCGGAAGCGCTGCTTTAAAAAGGCGCCCTGCGGCTGTGCCGCGGGGCGCCCTTGCTGTTTTTGCGGGAAAGCGGCAGGGCCTCAAAAGTCTGCCAGCATGCGGCCCATCTCCACACGCACTTCCCCGCGCTGAGGGTCTTGGTTGGAATAGGCATACAGGTCAAAGCCAATCATGGAAAAACCGTGGCGGAGGTAAAAACGGATGGCGGCGGTGTTGCAGCTTTGTGCCTCCAGCACAGCCATGCGGGCACCATGTGCCTGCGCAACGGCAACCATATGTTCCAGCAAAGCGCCGCCAATGCCGCGGCCGCGAAACGGTTCCATCACCAAAAGGTTTGTGATTCGAAAGCGGTGGTTCCAGCTTTCAGGGCTGCCCTCCACAAACCCTGCCAATACATTGCCCTCAAAAGCGCCATATAAGCGGGGGGCTTCCAGCCACGGGCTGAAAAGTTCATCCTGAAATGATTTTTCCACGGGGGCAGGCAAAGGTGTGTATTTCACAGAAAAGCCGCCCGGCGCAGCACAAATGGAGTAAAAACCGTGCGTAACATAAGAAAATGTATATATTTTGCCCTTATAATCTTCCCTGCGCAGTTCGCGTATCGTCAAGGGGGCCTCCTTTATGAAAAGGCGGCAGGCCGCACGGGCCCGCCGCAAAAGTGATGGCTTAATTTTCAGGCTTCGCCTGTTTTTTCTGTTGTTCAGCGGCATAAAAGGCACGCCGTTTTTCAAAATAGCAGGCCGGGCACAGGCTTTGATATTCTACATTATTCTCCATATCAATGGCCACCTGTGCGCCTTCGAACACAAATTCACCGTTTACCTTGCGGCCGTTGAACATGGCCTTGCGCCCGCAGGTGCAAATGGTTTTCATCTCTTCGATATTATGCGCCAGCTCTAAAAGGCGGGTAGAGCCCGGAAACCCTTTTAGAGAAAAATCGGTGCGCAGGCCATAGGCAATCACCGGCACCCCCAGTTTTACTGTCACCATGAACAGGCTCTCTGCCTGCTGGGATGTAAAAAACTGGCTCTCATCTGTCAGCACGCAGGCAAGGGGGCCGTGCGCGGCAATATCGGCCTTTACGGTTTCCAGCGGGTCCATCTGCGGTGTGAGGGATACGTCCACCCGGCGCTCTACCCCAAGGCGCGAAACCAGCTTTTCACCGCCTTTTGTGTCAATGGAGGGCTTCATAATCAGCACGCGCATGCCGCGCTCTTCATAATTGTGCGCCACCTGCATCAGCGCCGTGCTTTTGCCGGAATTCATTGCGCCGTAGCGAAAATACAGCTTTGCCATGTTTCACTCTCCTGTAGAAATTTCCGGGTTGCGCACGCGGTACCCAAGGCTCATCAGGCTGTCGCCAAGGTGCGCGTTCTCCACGGTGATGCCGTTGAAATCCACCGAGAGGTCATAGTGGCTGAAATTCCAGAAACCCTTGATGCCCAAAGAGACAAGGGTGGGGGCAAGCTCTTTGGCGCTTTCGCGCGGGATGCACAGCACGGCCACCACGGGATGATACTTTTTGCAGAAGCTTTCCAGCTCCTGCACATCGCGCACAGCCACGCCGCACAGCTCCTGGCCTATCACCTCGGCTTTTTTGTCAAACGCGCCAATCAGCCGGTACCCTTTGGCCTCTACCGTAAGGTAGCTGGAGATGGCTGTGCCCAGCCGGCCCGTACCAATGAGGATGGTATCCAGCTTTGTTTCGCTGAACAGCAAATGGCTCACTGCGTCCAGCAGCACATCCACATGATAGCCAATGCCCTGCTGGCCAAACCCGCCAAAGCAGTTAAAATCCTGCCGCACCTGTGAGGCAGTGGTGCCCATCATATGGGCCAGCTCAGAGGAAGATACCTTTACCACACCGTTTTTTTTCATATCGGCCAGATATCGATAATATTTCGGCAGCCGCTTGATGACGGGAAGCGACACCTTGCTATTTTGTAACGACATTTTCTTCACCAGCTCAGAAATTTCTTTTTCTTTGCAAGGCTCAAAGGGCCTCGATGGTGCGCATGACATAATTGCCGAACTCTTCGCACGTGCATCCTGTGTCGCGCCCTGTTACCACCATGGCTTTTTCTTCGAACATGCATTTGTCCAGCGCCGCAGTGAGCTTGTCGGCCTCGGCCTGGTACCCGATATGGCTCAACAGCATGACCGAGGCGCGCAGCATGCTGCACGGGTCGGCATATTTGCCGCGCCCCTCTTTTATCATGCGGGGGGCAGAGCCGTGGATGGCTTCGAACATGGCATATTTTTTGCCAATGTTGCCAGAGCCCGCCGTGCCCACGCCGCCCTGGAATTCGGCGGCCTCATCTGTGATGATGTCGCCGTACAGGTTGGGCAGCACAAACACCTGAAAATCGCGGCGCCGCTTTTCGTCTACCAGTTTTGCGGTCATAATGTCAATGTACCAATCGTCTGTCGTGATTTCAGGGTATTTTTCGCCCACAGCCTGGCACAGCTTCAGAAATTTGCCGTCCGTTGCCTTGACGATATTGGCCTTTGTCACAATAGACACACGGCTTTTGTGGTTTTTGCGCGCAAAATCGTAAGCAAGTTCTGCAATGCGCTGCGTGCCATCCGTGGTGGTAACCGTGAAATCTACCGAGATGCCGTCCTCCGTCTCAAACCCGCACGAGCCCAGCGTATAGGCGCCCTCAGTGTTCTCGCGGAAAAACGTCCAGTCGATGCCCTGTTCCGGAACTTTCACCGGGCGCACATTGGCAAAAAGATCCAGCTCTTTGCGCATAGCCACGTTTGCGCTTTCAATGTTGGGCCATTCGTCGCCGGCCCGGGGTGTGGTGGTGGGGCCTTTCAAAATGACGTTGCAGGCCTTCAATTCCGCCAGCACGTCATCTGGAATGGCTTTGCCGCACGCTGCGCGGTTTTCAATGGTGAGGCCGTCGATCTCTTTGAACACAATGCGTCCGCGCTCTACATCGCTTTTCAGAAGAAAGCGCAGCACGCGCTCGGCCTCGTGCGTAATCACCGGGCCAATGCCATCGCCGCCGCACACGCCAATCACAATCTGTTCCAGCTTTGCATAATCGACAAAATCGCCCTGCGCGCGCATGGCAGCCACACGCTTGCGCTGGCCCTCCAAAAGCTGTGCAAACCGTTCTTTCGCTTCGTTGATATCTACCATATTTGCCGCCTCCTTGTCGTTTGTGTCACCTGCTGTGCCCAGCCCGCCGCCAAAGGCGGCGCTGCACATGCCGCAACCGGTGAAAAACCGGCCGGGCAGAGTGTTCTGCCAGCTGGGCAGCACGCCCTGCGGGATGTGCCCTGTTTATTTCTGCTGCTGCTTTGTATAGTTCAAAAGGCCGCCTGCGCGGATGATTTTTGCCTGACGGGCACTGATATCGCACACAAGCTCGAAGGTTTCACCGCTCTCGACATTCGTCATGGAAACCGTGCCGCCCTCCAGCCCTGCAAAGATGCCAGAGAGGGAAAGCCGCTGGCCCAGAAACACTTTTTCGTAATCTTGCTCATTTTTAAACTCCAACGGCAAAATGCCTGCGTTTACAAGGTTGGCCTTGTGGATGCGGGCAAAGCTTTTGGCAATGACAGCGCGGATGCCCAGATACAGCGGTACCAGCGCGGCGTGCTCTCGCGAAGAGCCCTGCCCGTAGTTTGCACCGCCCACAATAAAGCCGCCCTCGGCCTTCATGGCCCGCTTTGCAAAATCGGCGTCGCATACCTCGAAACAGAAGTTCGCAAGATAGGGGATGTTCGAGCGGTAGGGCAGAATTTTGCTGCCCGCGGGCATGATATGGTCGGTGGTGATGTTGTCGCCCACTTTCAAAAGGCACGGCAGCGCCATGTCGTCCGTCAGGGCAAGGGCCTGCGGCAGGGGCTTGATGTTGGGCCCGCGCAGCACCTCCACCTGCTCGAAGGAATCCTCCGGCGCGGGAAGGTCTATCATGTTGTCATTGATGGCAAAATGTGCGGGCATCTCTACCGGTGCAACGGGGGGCAGTGTGGTGGGGTCTGTCACATAGCCCGTCAGGCAGCTTGCCGCAGCCGTCTCGGGGCTCACCAGATAGACGCCCGCGTCGCGCGTGCCGCTGCGCCCTTCAAAGTTGCGGTTGAACGTGCGCAGCGAAATGCCGCCGGAGTTGGGGCTTTGCCCCATGCCGATGCACGGCCCGCAGGTGCATTCCAGCACGCGGGCCCCGGCGTTCAAAAGGTCGGTCAGCGCGCCGTTGGCCGAAAGCATGGCCAGCACCTGGCGCGAGCCCGGCGAGATGGTGAGGCTCACCTCGGGGCACACCGTTTTGCCCTTCAGCATGGATGCCACCGTCATCAGGTCGGTATAGCTGGAATTTGTGCAGCTGCCAATGCACACCTGGTCCACTTTCTGCAGGGCAAGGCTTTTGGCCGGTTTTACATTATCCGGCGAATGGGGGCAGGCAACAAGAGGCTCCAGTGCAGAGAGGTCTATCTCCAGCACTTCGTCGTATACGGCATCCTCGTCGGCGCTCAGGGGCACATAGTCCTCGCCGCGGCCCTGCGCCGCAAGGAAGGCGCACGTCACATCGTCGGACGGGAAAATGCTGGTGGTGGCGCCCAGTTCTGCACCCATGTTGGTGATGGTGGCGCGCTGAGGCACCGAAAGGCATGCCACGCCGTCGCCGCCGTATTCAATAATCTTGCCCACGCCGCCCTTCACGGTCATGCGGCGCAGCACTTCCAAAATCACGTCCTTGGCGCTCACCATGGGCCGCAGCTTGCCGGTGAGCTTTACCAGGGTGAATTTCGGGTAGGGGATATAATAGGCGCCGCCGCCCATGGCAACGGCAACATCCAGCCCGCCTGCGCCCATGGCAAGGCAGCCAATGCCGCCTGCGGTGGGGGTATGGCTGTCGGAACCAATCAGCGTTTTACCGGGCTTTGCAAACCGTTCCAGATGCACCTGGTGGCAAATGCCGTTGCCCGGGCGCGAATAGCGCACGCCGATTCTTTTTGCAATGGTGCGGATAAAGCGGTGGTCGTCCGCGTTCATGAAGCCGCTTTGCAGGGTGTTGTGGTCGATATATGCTACGCTAAGCTCTGTTTTCACACGGGGAATGCCCATGGCCTCATATTCCAGATATGCCATGGTGCCAGTGGCGTCTTGTGTGAGGGTCTGGTCGATGCGAAGGCCCACCTCGCTGCCGGCCGCCGGGGTGCCGTCCACCAGGTGCGCCGCAATGATCTTCTGTGCAAGCGTCTGTCCCATCGTCTTTCCTTCCTCTTTTTTATTCTGGCGCCCGCCGTTGGGCGCCCGGTATTATACTTATTTATATTATTCCCTTGTCTGTTTTTTGTCAATGTAAAGTGAGGGGGAAAACGCGGTGCCTGTGCACCGGAAAACAGTGGCATTTTTGCGAAGGGGCCGCTGCCCCGCGGCGGGATTGAAAGAGAAATGCCCGATATGATATAATGTTTGCGTTCCACAAATCTTGCGGGCATACAGAGTGCCTTTCTGCATGCCAGGGCAAGGCGCAACCTTGACGGTGGCAGGTTGTTCTTTCACCGGGCCGTGGGGCCGGGCGAAAGAAAACTTTCGCAGGTGTGGTGCGGCATAAAAAACAGGCCTTGGGCCGGAAGGGGAGAATGCCGTTGCAAAAATTGGCGAACCTGTTTACAGGCAGCCGGTTTTGGGTGTGCGTGCTGGCGGTGGTGCTGGTGGCCAGCCTTGTGCCGCTGCTTGCCATTGCGCAGTACAGCCACCCCAGCGCAGATGACTACCCCTATGCGCTGGCCACGCATGCCGCCTGGCAGGAGACAGGCAGCGTCTGGGCCGTGCTGCGCGCTGCGGCACACACCGTGGCCCAGCGGTATCAAACGTGGCAGGGCTCGTTTTCTGCCATTTTTCTGTTTGCCCTGCAGCCGGCCATTTTTGGCGAAGGGCTGTACGGGCTGGGCACCGTGTTCCTTTTGGGGGCGGCAATGGCAGCGGTGGCCGCAGCGGTGGCGGCGCTGCATCGGGTGACGGGTGTGCCGCTTTCAACCTGCGCGGTGCTGGGGCTTTTATATGCGCTGGTGTGTATTCAGTTTTTGCCCAGCCCTGCCCAGGGCTATTACTGGTGGAACGGCGCCAGCTATTATTGGCTGTTTTTCTTTGGCCTTTTGGCCCTGTGCGCCCTGTTGGCAAGGCTGATGGGGCCGGGCCTTTCCGGGGCCGGCACAGCGGGGGCGGCACTGCTGGCGGCTGTGCTGGGCGGGGGCAATTATATTACGGCGCTTCAAATGTGCGAGGCACTGGTTTGCGCGGTTCTGGTGTGTGCGCTGTGGCGGCGCACGGTGCTGAAGCGCATGCTGGCCGTTGCGCTTTGCGGCTTTGCCGCCTTTGCTGTGAACGTGGCTGCGCCGGGCAATGCCGTGCGCGCCGCCACAACGGCCACGCAGGGGCAGGGGGCCGTATGGGCCGTGATGCAGTCGTTTCCCATGTCGGTGCACTATGCGCGGGTGTTCACCACGCCCATGGTGCTGGCGGCGCTGCTGTTTGCCGTGCCCTTTCTTCTGCGCGCGGTGCGCGCCGCAAAGACGAATTTTCACTACCCATACCCGCTTTTGGCCCTGGCCGGGCTGTACTGCTTTTATGCTTCCTCCTTCACGCCCACGCTGTTTGTGTATGGCACGAATGATGAAAAGCGAGTAAAAGACATTCAGTTTTGTCTGTGGGTGCTGGTGTGCCTGGCTGCGCTGTGGTATGTGCTGGGCTGGGCGTGGCACCGCTTTGGCGCCGCACACGGCAGGCGCCTGCACCGGTTTGCCCTGCCATATCTCGCGGTGGTGGTGCTGTTTGGCGCGTTGGCCTTTGTGCCGCAGGTGCGGGCTTACCAGTGGAGCGGCACCGCCTGTGTAAGTGCCGTATATTATTTGCGCAGCGGTGTGGCGCAGGCCTATGACGAGGCCATGTATGAAAGGCTGGATATGCTGGCAACGGAAGAGGAAGACATTGTGTTTCCCATGTTGCCGCCGGAGCCTTGGATCTGTTTTCATGAAGATCTTGCGCGCGAGACATATAACTGGAAAAACGAGGCCTTTGCCGAATATTACGGCAAGCACACGGTAGCAGTGGCCGCGCCTGAATAACATGGCGCGGCAAGGGGGAGGGCAGGCAGTTGAAACGGGACGTTGCGGTGTTCTGGAAATGGGCTTTGCTTGCGGCGCTTTGCGTTTGCATGGTGCCGCTTTTCATTTTGGCGGCGTATTGTTACCCCTGCGCAGACGATTTCCGGTTCGGCCTGTATCCGCACCTTGCCTTTCAGCAGACAGGTTCTGTATGGGCGGCCCTGGCAGGCGCGGCAAGGCAAGTGTACGAGACGTATTTCAACTGGCAGGGCACCTTTTCTGCGGTGTTTCTGTTCGCTTTGCAGCCTGCTGTGTTTGGCGAAGGGTTTTACTGGCTTTGCCCTGTGGTGATGTTTGCAGCGCTTTTCTGGGGCGCTGTGCGCATTTTTCGCGCAGGGGGCAAAGTGCTTGGTGCCGGGCGAAAAACCACGGAACTGGCCCTGCTGCTTTACCTGCTTGTGTGCACCCAGCTGGTGCAAAGCCCTGCACAGGCGTTCTACTGGTGGAACGGCGCGGTCTATTATGTGTTTTTTTATGCGCTGATGCTGGTGCTGGCGGCGCGGGTGCTTCGCATGCTGGCAGGTGCGCGCACGGTGCGGCATACAGCGGCCACGGCTTTGCTTGCATTTTTTGTGTGCGGCGGCAATTATGTAACGGCCCTTCTCTCGCTGGAACTGCTGGCGCTGGCCGCGCTTGCAGCGGCGTGGAAGCGGCGTGCCGCCCTGAAAAGCATGTTGGTTGTGTTTGCATGTGCGGGCGCCGCTTTTGCAGGGAATGTGGCGGCGCCGGGCAACGCGGTGCGCCAGGCGGCAGATTATGGCGGTGCTGCCCGGCCGGGGGCGCTGGGGGCTGTGCTGGGCTCGTTCCCGCAGGCGTTCCGCTTTGCGGCAGAGCACCTTTCGCCGCTGGTGTGCCTGGCTTTGTGTTTTTTGGCACCTTTTTTCTGGCGCGCTGCCGGGCGGCCAGAGGCGTTTCGGGCCCCGCTGCCGGGGCTGGCAAGTGCCCTTGCCGCGTGCTGGTTTGCCTCCTCTTTCACCCCCACGCTGTACGCCATGGGCACCATAGGGCCGGACAGGGTGCAAAATATCCAGTTCTTCCTTTTGGTGCTGGTGCTTATCCTGCTTGAATTTTACTGGCTTTGCTGGGCAAGGCGTACGCTTGCCCGCGGCCTTTGCGCGCGCGCAAAGGCCATGCGCCTGCTTCACCGGCTTGTGCCCGTGTATCTTGCGCTGTGCGCATTGGCGGCAGTGGGCGTTGTGGGGCTGTATGTTGCCACCGGCCACACGGAAAAGCTGGCCTGTGCCTCGGCGGCGCGCTCGCTGTGGGACGGGACGGCTGGCCGCTATTCTGCCCTGATGCAGACGCGCACAGAAATATTGGCAGGCCCCGATGAAGTGGCCGTACTGCCGCGCATTACCCAGCAGACGTTGGTGCCAGCGCTGTTTTTTGACGATATCGTCTCGGATGCATCCGATTGGAAAAACGAGGCCATGGCGGCCTATTACGGCAAACGCATGGTTGTGCCGGAACCGGTGCCCTAAGCGCGCCAGCGCCCGGGCGGCAAAGCAAAACCGAACAGAGATAAGCGCGGGGCCCTGGAAATTGCAGGGCCCCGCGCTTTTTGCTGTGCGGGAAGGGGCGTTTTCAGCCCACCGGCAGGCTCTCCTCTACCTCAATATATTGCGCCATAAGCTCTACCTCTTGTGCAGCATTCGCTGCTTTTGAAATGGAAAATACCATGGCCTCATGCCTTCCTTGGGCCAAACTGCGCATAAACCGGGGCGCCCGGGCCAACACTACACGGTGCAGCGACGACAAAAGGGAGGAAAGTGCCATGGAGAAAAACCGCGTGCAAAACAAAAAGGACGAAGCGGCGGAAGAACTGCGCGCCCAGCAGGAATATCTGATGGAGATGGGCGGCGTGTTCTCTACCAGGGGCAAACATGCCATCCACTGCCTTACGGTGATTGGGCAGATAGAGGGCCATTCGCTTGCGCCGCAAAGCCAGAAAACAACAAAATACGAGCATGTCATCCCGCAGCTGGTGGCTGTGGAGGAAGACCCCGCCATCGAGGGCCTGCTGGTAATTCTCAATACGGTGGGCGGGGATGTGGAGGCAGGCCTGTGCCTTGCCGAGCTGATTGCAGGCGTCTCGAAACCTTCGGCCACGCTGGTGCTGGGCGGGGGGCATTCCATCGGCATTCCGCTGGCAGTTTCAGCCCAGCGAAGCTTTATTGTGCCCAGCGCCACCATGACGGTGCATCCTGTGCGCCATTCGGGCCTTGTGCTGGGCGTGCCGCAGACGCTGCGCTATTTCGAGCAGATGCAGCAGCGCATCACGCGCTTTGTCACTGGCCATTCAGCCATCAGCGCCGAGCGTTTCACCCAGCTGATGCTGCATACGGGCGAGCTGGTGATGGACATGGGCAGTGTGCTGGAAGGGGAAATGGCCGTGCGCGAGGGCCTGATAGATGAGCTGGGCGGCCTGCACGAGGCGCTGCGCTATCTATACCGCGCCATTGAGAAAGGGAAAAAGAAGCCCTCTAAAAATGCATAACGAAAAATGGCGCCGTGCGGCGTCATTTTTTTGTTGCCACCTGTATTTTACAACAGGGTTGTTTGGTGGTACAATAGCATTGTATAAGTTTGCGCTTTCAAAGCAGCAGCGGAAAATTAATTATCGCAGGAACAGGGGAAAAACGGGAACAATGGCACAGACAAAACGCAGAACAACCACAAAACGCAAGGCCGCACCGCGCGGAAGAAAGCCCCAGCCCAAGGCGGATATGAACGCCAGCTGGAGCATTCTTCTGTTTGGCCTTGCCATTCTGGTGGCGGCCATGACCTATGTGCCCGGCGCCAGCGCGTGGGCGTGGCTGCGCATGAACGTGCTGTTCGGCGTGTTTGGCATCAGCACCTATCTGCTGGCCCCGGCGCTGGTATATCTGGCTATTCTGGTGGCTATGGGCCGCCCGGCCAAGCTGAAAATGGCCTTTGGCGCACTGGTGATGGCGTTTGCCTGCGGTGTGTTTCTGGTGTTTTCCAAAACGGATATGACGGGTCTCTCCTTTGCGGAAGGAATGAAAGTTCTGCACGAGAGCGGCAAAGC
>ERZ894251.327-NODE-327-length-28660-cov-17.318930_pt1 | contig 28660 bp, 28 predicted proteins | sample MGYA00380301_ERZ894251 | MGnify/ENA primary metagenome ERZ894251 (study PRJEB32331, sample SAMN06328418) | human gut metagenome | biome: human gut microbiome; feature: stool | host: Homo sapiens | collected 2014-02-13 ... | reverse complement strand
AGATATTTTTAACATGGTCAATAATTTTTAGCAATTTTTTATAGAATTTTGTTTAATTATATATAATTAAACAATCTCACTTGTTAATATTATACAACAAGTATTAGATAAGAAAATAAGTGCTTAAAACGCAGCGGTTCAAAGCATTAACATAATTAATTATTAAATAATTTCTTTGCATAAAGATAACGCTATTGTCATTACAAAATATATTTTAAAAGTTAAGTGCTCCATGGTCATAAATAAAATGTATATATCCATTTTATTCGCATTCAATTTAATCCTTGATTAACGCTCAACTTCATATATAGTATAGAAAATGGTTAATCATGATAACATTTTTAACTACACACATTATAACTTCACATAATAAAAATAATCTTCTTTTTATGCTATAATAACCCTACAAAATTTGAAGGAGTTGTTATTATGACAAAAACATTCACAATTGAAGAAAAACGAACCAGTGTAAATCGTTACCTTTCAGGTGAATCAGTAACTTTTATTGCTGATGAACTGGGTGTCGCAAAAAGCACACTGTACAACTGGATAAAAAAGTTTAAACCGGTTGCAGAAGAAAAGAAGTTCACTGCCAAAGATTTTAATAATCTTGAACAAAGAACAAATCGTCAATCTGATATGATTGAGATTCTAAAAACTGTTGAATGCAATGCTCACTCCCCTTTGCAAGAAAAGCTATGTGAGATTGAAAAGCTGCATGGCAAATACAGTGTTCATGTTCTGTGTGATGCACTCAATGTTCCAAGAGGTACTTTTTATAACCACATCAAACGGAACAAGCGTGATAATGTTTGGTATAAAAAACGGCGTGAGTATTTTTGCAGTGAAATCAGAAGAATATTTGAAGAAAACAATCAGATTTTCGGAGCAAGAAAAATCGCCGCTGTTCTAAGAAACAACGGCGAACAAGTAAGTGATAAATATGTTCGTGTGTTAATGAACGAAATGAACTTAAGCAACATTCGAACTAACTCAAAAAAGGAATATTTAAAAGATAAACGAAAAAGAAATATTTTAAGACAGCAATTCAAAGTTGATAAACCTAATACAGCCTGGGTAAGTGATATTACATACTATAAATTTAACGATAAATGGTTTTATATTTGTGCCATTATCGATTTATTTTCAAGAAAAGTTGTCTCTTATAAAATCTCAAGAAACAACAGTACCCAACTTACAAAATCGACTGTTAAAATTGCAATTGAATCACGTCATCCAAATAAAGGTCTTATATTTCACAACGATCACGGTGCAAATTACACTTCAGCGACTTTCTCTGATTATCTCGCTGAAAACGGCATAACTCAATCATTTTCAAAGGTCAGAAACCCTTACGATAACTCTGTAGCAGAATCATTCTTCTCATCTCTAAAAAGAGAAGAATTGTACAGAAGAAAAATAAAATCCGAATATGAATTAAAACAAATAATCTGCGACTATATAGAATTTTACAATAATCACAGACCTCATACCACCATAAATTACAAGACTCCAAATCAATATGAATGCGAATATTTCGGAAACAACGAAGAAAACACAGATTAAGAACTGGAATGAGGGGTTCAGATTTCAACTTTTTTAATGTTTCATTTTGAAATTCAGCATTTTCTCATTTTGACATTCAAAATTCCAATTATAAAAAATGCCGGAAATCCCTATAATAAAAGATTTCCCGACAAAAAGTTAACGCCATTTGGACTTGGGGGTTCAAATGGCGTTAGACTTATCACATTAATTCATAACTGTTTTATTATAAATTTCTTTATTTTACTATTTTTTCAATCCTGAAAGTATGCTTTTTATAATCACTATCAGCCTCAGTTATATCCTTTTGTAAATTTTCTCTTTTTACTTGTCTGCTTTATTGACTATGGTTCAATGATCCAGAAAATAAAAAGATGCTCAACTATTTAAAGGGCTGTCACAAGTGTAACAGCCTCTTAGATTTATTTATCACTTTTCCAATTCTTAACAAATAGCAATTTATCCTTTGAGAGTTGCAATACTTTATGTTCATTGATAATTTGTGCTGCTTTTTCATCATACGAACTCAATTTATCTATAGCAATAAATATTTGTTTTGCACTCCTACTATAAATTGATATAATATTTTCCAAAGCTGCATTTTCTATATTTTTTAATAATGGTAAATCATGTGCTAAAGCTGGTAAATGAGTTAATTCCAATACTGAAAGGTCAAAAGATATTAAGTTAGCAAAAGCTGTACCCGTTCCTGTATCACCTGCCGTATTGAATGAGTACTTACTTCCATGAATATTTAATGTTGGTGCTCTCCTGCCATTAACATATATCTTTTTATTCAATTCATACATTTTAACATTTACTTCATTACATATCTCATCTAATGCTTTTTCCTTTAATTCACTCAAATCATCAGTAGCTTGAGATATGTCCTTCTCCAATTGTTTTTTCTTCGTATAATATCCATTTTCATCATTAAGTTGTTTGATTTGTGCAACCAAATCCACCACTTTGTCTACCGCTAATTTGGGTGCTTCTTTTATAGACAGCTTTTGTTCAATCTCCTTATCTATTTCACTAATACGAATATTAATCTCAAGGATTTTAGATTTCAACTCCTTTTCCACCACTACTAGTTCGCTCTTTAAAATTTTAGTTATATTTTATGAAAATCCTCCACCTTATTTATCTGCTCTATATTAAAATCTGGAAAATAATCCACAAACTGTTCCAACTCCGTGCCTATTTTTATAGGCTTATTTTTTATATTATTTTGTGTTCTTAATAACCTACTTTGATATGAATTTAATTTAATAGTAAGCTGACTTTTTTCACGCCTAAGTTTTAATATTTCTTTTGAAACCATTGATTCTAAATCAACAGATGTCGTAACAATTTCTTTTTTGAGGTTTTCCAATTGTACATTAAGTTCCTCAATCTTTTTTTTATTTTTATTAAATAAACTTTTAGTGCTAATATTGGGTAAAAAGTTCTTTTTTGCAGCATCGACTAATGTAGTTTTGTCTTTTCTTAGTTTTTCTATCTGTTCTTCATATGCTTTTAAGAATTTGTATTTGTCAAACAATTTTAAGAGAGCTAATATAGATTTAGGTGCTGTCTCCTTCTCAAAATATTGAATAGGTTTTTTCTCGTTTAAATTTTCCTTCCCATAAATTCTAAAATACCTACCCACTATACCTCTAAATGATAAAGATTCCAATTGACAATCATATTTTTCTTGCAACCACGCTGTAAATTCTTCCGTCGCAATGCTTTTTAAAACCTCAAATTTTTCATCACATATAGATACAAATTTGTATTTATTTGTACTTCTAACAAAGAAATAATCCTTATTATTAAAATTAAATACAAATCTAAAATCATGATGCCCTAAATTATCTACCACATCATGATTTTTATTAATGTAATCATCTCCTCCAAAAACAAAGTCGATAATCATAAGCATAGTAGATTTTCCTATCGAATTAGAAGCCACATCATCCCCTACAATCGCATTTAAACCTTCATAAAATTTAATTTCCTTCTGCAAAAATATATCACAAATTATTTTTTTCAACATACTGTATTACCTGCAAACTTTCATCATATTTTATTTTCCCAAGAACATATAGGACATCCAAAGCCAACATATATTCATTTAAATCTTCAAAATGAGTTTCCACCTTTTCATATAACTCAATTACCGAAAAGTCTGAATCACTTATTTTCTCTAATATAAAAATTGTTTTTGCCAAAATACAATCTTTAAAGCTTATTAACTTATTCGGTAAAATCATGAAAACACCTCACAATCCTGTATAAAATATGCAATTAAAATTTCACAAGCTCTCCTAGAATATAAACCTGTCTTTTCATTAATCCAATCAACCAAAGAAGCATATACAAATTCCTGATTAGGATTAATTTGCATTGTTTTACAATAAAACCCTTTAATCTGAGCTGCTAAGGTATCAAATTTATAGGGAGTTACTTTATCCATTTCAATAAAAATCCTATGTATATAATCAAAATAATCTACCACATCGTTTTTAATAGTACGCTTTATTGCAAATGGCAATGTGTCATTAGCTTTTTGCTCTATCTTCAAGGATTCATAACTTAATGGTATCAAATCGTCTTCTAAAGATTCATCATTTAAATTCCTTAAAATCACCTTTATCTCTTCCTCAATATTAAAAAGAGCATATGTATTTTTTAACTTCGCATCTTGCAACAATTTATTTTTAAGTCTTACCCATGAGCGATATTCTTCTACAGTTCGAGGCGTATCAAATTTTTTGTGACATATTCTACATACAGCTATAACGTTATCAAGACTATTAACGTCCTCACTTAAACGTTCTTCATCCGCTAATATTTCTACTTCACTTGAAAGTGGATTTGCGGGATATATATGTGCCACTTCAAATATTTTAATAATTTTTCCATTTTTGGTATTGGTCAAAGGGCTTCCACAAATTGGACATCGCCCATTGACCTCATTAAACAATACCATTTTTTCGTTATCACTAAAAATTCTTCGATTGTCTCCCATGTTTACCACCTAAATTTATAAAATCGTATTTATATTCATTAAGAAAATTTGTATATTACAGTATAATTACTTATATCAAGACCTAACATTATCCAATATACCATATAAAAATATGATCTCATCATAAAGTAAAAGCATTTGCAACAGCTTTAAATTTCGTTCATATAAGTCAGACGCTTACGAAAGTGAACCATAGAATGTATCCGCAGAGTATTGCAGATATAGATTCTCCAAAATCTGCAATAAAATCAGTAATTGTTTTCGGATATTCTCATTCTTATAACCAATTATTTTTGTGCAATAACAGCAATCCACTCAACATTTCCAGGTCTCTCCTCTACTTCATCACAAATATGTAATATATTGAATTCATTTCTCTACAGCAATTCGTTTATTGATTCATGTGTATTGAATTGGAACACTCGCCCGCCTAATCCTTCTCCAGTATCAACAAATTGAAGTGAATCTCCTTTTTTCACAAAAACATAAAACAAGCCCTCTGTATCTTACCTTTCGGAAATAGAATGTGTCTTTAATATATTTGAACGCATGCTCGACCTTGCAGCGTACTGCGGACTTTCTGTAATCAATATATCTTTCCCAATCTACAGCGTTATCCGATACCTTCGGAAGTCTCTTAGGACTACGGTTTATGCGGTATTCTATGCTTGAAAGATGCTTGTCATTTCTGATTTCTTCACGCTTTTCTATGCCGGTATATCCCGAATCGCCGTAAACCACCTCATCATCTTCCCGTATCAGCTTACGCGCCTCTGTGATGTCGTGAACATTTGCGGCCGTTGCGGTTATTGTATGTACAATATCCGTTCTACATTTCATGCCGAATTTTCATTCGTTTCCCTTCTTGGTCTGGTGCATTTCAGGACCCCGTTTCTTTTCGGCGTTCTTGATGGAACTGGGGGCATTTATGATAGTTGCATCAACAATTGCGCCACCGTGCATGACATGTTCTGTTGCTTCCATCACATGATTGATTGCCTTGAAAAATTCTTCCCCGAGATGATTTTTTTCAATCATATGACAGAATTTCAAAAGTGTTGTTGCATCGGGAACCTGTTCGCTTATGAAATCTATTTTCATAAATTTGCGGAATGCATTGCTGTCATAGATTGCGTCCTCAACGCCTTCGTCAGAGAGGTTGAACCATACCTGAATCAGATACATTCTGAGCATTTTTTCTATTCCCTTTGTAGGTCTGCCACGCTTTCACGATGGATAATATGGGCGCACAAATTCCACCCATTCTTCCCATGGGATAATTTCTTCCATGATGTCAAGAAATTCTTCTCGCTTTGTGATACGCTTTCTGTAATACTCTATATCACTGAATGTGGTTTGCTTCATGACTTTTTCCTCACGGATTTTTGTGGCTTTTCGATTTCTTCTATTATACCACATTTTTGAGCGTTTGGGTAGATTTAATCAGTGAGTCCCTAGATTTTCTAATGTATCTTCTAATACTTTGGAGTTCAAATTGTGTTAGACTTATCATCTCTAAAAATTTTAATAGATGAGGTCTATAATCATAATACGTAGGATAAATGATCAGTTTATTCTAACACTTGCTAAATAACAGACTACCCTTATGAAAAACACTTTATAAAGATAGCCTGTCTTATACAAATTATAACTAATATATAGAGGTATATAAACCTGCTTAGATATCAGTCGTTTAAATTATTAATTCAATATCCACTGTTGATTATTCCCATTTCCAAAATCCCAAACCTGAAGCTGATTAGTTGTACCTCCATAACTATACTCTAAGCATTTTTGACTATTTAACATAGGAGAAATTACATAATTACCATTATCCAATATATTCATTGTCCATTTTTGATTATCATTTATTTCAACATTATTACTTAAATATACTTTACTTCCGTTTGAAACATCGCTTAACGTTAATCTTCCGTTTGAATTATAAATAATATAATAATTTTCATATGGTTTTATAGTCCATTTATAACTGCTGCCTGATATCGATAAATTTTCTGATAGATAATTATTATAATAAGGAATTTTCATAGTTTTACTTATAGCAATGTTGTCTTTTGTTAATGTCCATTTCTGATTTATTCCGCCTACAAAATTCCACATTTGAGCTTCATTATATACACCTCCATAAGCGTATTCAAAACACTTATTCGGATCAATAACAGAAGTTATCCTATATGAATTATCATTGAGTTTTACTACGATCCATAACTGAGAATAATCATAAGTATTTTCTTTAAATTCTATTTGTCCTTTAGCAGAATTTTCAGGAAGACTAATTTCTTTCACACTCAAAGGAGTATCGTAATTTAATGCAGGTCTTATTTTAAAATAGTCTCCCACTTTCTCAAATACCCAATTATCTGCCAATGTATTATTGTTGACTGAAAGAGACAGTGAAGAACCAACATTATAATTAATATATTTATTATAATAATTATTTCTTATGTTATATGTACCATTAGTAAAAGTCTCGGCATTCTCAAAAGACCATTTTTGATTATTTCCACCTACATAAACCCACATCTGAGCTTCGTTGACAACTCCACCATATGCATATTCAAAACATCTGGCACTATCAAGTTTTGAAACTATTTTATATTGATTTGTATCAACCTTTTTTATCAACCATTTCTGACTACTGCTATTATCTGCCGCAGCCAACTTTATGGTTCCTTTATCAGGTTGTGATGACAAGCTTAATGTATCAACAGTAAGTCTTAGTGATGTATTATTAAGTGGTGTCAATTCGTAATAACCATCAACACAACTTATGTTCCAATATTCATTAACTTTACTCTTCTCCGATACATGACTTAAAGTTGTGTTATCCTCCTTTAAATATGGATTAGAAGTGTAATAATTATTTTTAAGGTTATAAACACCACTTGGTATCATTTCTGTATTCATATGATATTCCGAAACAGTTCCGTCTTTTAAAATGCTTATGCTCCTATGTCCCCAGAATCCTGAATTGTAATGCTGAACCTGATCATTTAAAACGTCATAATACCACTGATATTTTACATTTAAATGCTGGTAAATCGGCGGGCTCTGAATATTAACCTTTTCAACATAATTTTTATTATTGCTTTTGTTTATATTAGACATATAATAATCATAATATGAATTATAAGATATTCCGTTTATTTTTATACTTTTATCTCCGTCTGAATCATAATCAAACCCCGTTTCATAATGATCCAAGAACGGAGCTTCAGAATTTAATTTTGATTTACTTAAATATTCTATATAATGTATAAACTCATGACATATTCCGTCCACTGGAGCATTATACTCAGTTGGAAGACTTCCGGCCGCCAACCCCTGATCTATATTCGCAACACCTTCTGCTGAGTAACAAACACCCATATATGGTGTTTTGCCTTCTATAGATACTCCAGCATTTGCTGGCATTAAAACAAATACAAAATCATAATTTTGCGGCTGACTTTCCACTACATTTTTGATGTCGCTGTAATTTGCATACATATTACTGCCTGAAAAATGCAAGTTTGACAATGTACCCGGAAATATTACTGTTGTATCTGTGATAATTTTAGAATTAGACAATTCTTTCATTTCATCATCAAACATTTTCATTGTTTTTATAACAACTTCATTAGTAATTTCAGATTTTCTTTCAGAATAGTATCTTATATTATCATACGTAGCATCAATTCTGTCATACGCTAACATTAATACTTTTGTTTTTTCAGGCTTGTCCAATCTTATGTTATCAAACCAAACTGTGTCTGCCTGATCAAAATCAACATATAATCTAATCTTTACACTTGTATTTGTATTAGTTTTAAATCCAACACTTGTCTCTTGCCATTCATTATCCTGACCAATTGAAGTATAACTTTCAATAGTTTTGCTTCCATCGATTACAATAATTTTTGTTGGCATAACCTGTTTAGTATTAAAACCAGTTTTAGACGCTGTTTTTGTGAAGGTACTTTTTACAAAAGCATTTATAACATAATCTGTATTTTTCTGAACCTGAAAGGTTTTCTCATAATACGCAATACGACTACCAGATAGATTTCTGATTGCCAATGAATATGGAACTTTATTTTCTTCATAAGACTTTGGCGCTTTATTATTTGAATCAGGATAAAACAAGATATTTTCATCATTTTGAGCTGAAACACCCCAGGGAGAATTGCCGCTATTAGCTGCTTCAACTTCTAAGGTAGACGAATCAAATCGTATACTGGATACTATTATTGTCATTAACATTAAAATACTTATTATTCTTTTCATATAAATACTCCTTGTATAATATATTTACGGATAAAATTTCAAGCTAACCCCCGTAAAATTTAATAGCTAAAAGCTAACAAGTTCTTCCTTATCCATAATATAATGATGATAAGTCATCAAGGACAAGTTCTCATTCTCCTAGTTGAACCGAAAGGTTACTTCAATTGAAGTCCGTTCCCCTGTATCGGAAGTTAACTGCAAACACAATGGCTGTTTATCAAAGCATAGCAGTTCCTTCTTGCAGTGAGGATTTGCGTTACGGCACTTTGAGTGAATTCTAATAAGCGAGGTTGCTGATGCTCCGATTTTATGGGTAAGAAATAGCTTGTTGACTTAAAATACGACAAGAATGGAGGTGTTACTATGAACATGCTTTTCGTTGGAATTGATGTAAGCTCCACATCAAATGTGGTTTACTTTATGAACCCCGACGGGTCAAAACATTCATCTTTCTCTGTACAAAACAAACTCAATGGTACTAAAATGTTATCAAAGAGAGTTGTCAGTGCTATGAGCAGTGATACGTTCAGCAATGTTATCTTTGGCTTGGAATCAACTTCCGTTTACGGCGATAATCCTATTAATTTTCGCGTGAGGATTTTTCATTATCTGATTACGATAGGGTTATCAGGTCAAATGACATTAGGTTTACCTACAATTGTACCTCCGATTAATAATGTGCTTATAATTCCCATGATCTGCAATCCTTCTTTCATAAATTTTATAATTTTGTTGCTTTGGTGGCTTCAGCAAATGCTTATGATACAAAATAATTGTAAACATAGAATAATATACAATTATCGATGCTTACCATATTTCGACTCATTAATAATAATTTCTATATTTTATATTATATAACAATTTTTTAACTTTATCAACATTTTTGGGAAATTTCCACTGTTGTTCTTATAATTTTGTGCAATTTCATATTTTCGTTTAACTCGTTTTGTAGATATTTACCATAAATTAATGAACTTAATATATTCCTTTTCTTCACAGTCGATATAATCCTTAATCAGCTGCTCAGCCTCGTAAATATCATCTTTTAGGATTTCAAAACCAACTGCAATTGAAATCCCGTCAAGCTTTATTCTTTCTTCTGAATCATAAATCTCAACTCCATAGCCTTTGCATTTAACGGTACTTCCCTGCTTGTCCTGCCGAATCAAATTATCGGCAGTATTTATTTTTATATAAAATCTTTTGTAATACATTTTCTCACCTCATTCCATTGTCATCTGAAAACCTTCTTCAAGATTTTCATCCTCTTCTATTTCTTCCTGCTCACTCTGCCGCTGTAAATATAACGAATGTTCCAACGCTTTTATAAGATAATCAGTATTAAGACCATTTTCCCTATATCCCTCTAAAATACAGTTAAAATACCTTTTACTCGGCGGAGATATTTCACCTCTGTTCATCACATAAGCCATACATTTTTGAGTTTCTCCGTTTATTTCTACCTCAATATCTTCTTTACGATATAGATGGGGAAATCCCTCATATTTATCAAGGTTTAGTTCATCCTGACTTCCAAGCTCCCAAACAAGAACCGGAACCTCAGAACCCTCTTTCGGCTCAATCGTAGCTACCTGTCTGAACTGCAATTCATAATCAGATATCATTCCGGCTGTTACAACCTTTGAATCAGGGCAGCGATATGCCATCTGCTCCAGATTAATGTTTGAACCGTATGCTAAATATAGTTTTTTCATTTATAATCTCCCATTTCTATTTTACATTGCCATTTCCATGCCAATTTCCTCAGTTTCTTCAAGTTCTTCACATTCGCTCTCACAGCTTTCTGAACTTTCATCAGGTGTTATATCTGCCTCTTCCGAAGGAGCCGACAGGTTGGCACACGCTTGCTCACGTTGTGCTATACGTTCCTGTCTTAATCTTTCACGCTGCGCTATTGCATCCTCAGGATGCCTCCAAGCAATGTTTCCATCCAGATGTTTCAGTAAATGTGTCCGGCAGTTTTTGAATTCATCCCCTATCATTCCTAAATTTAAAAGCCAGACTCTGAAACTGTACCTCATATTATCGCTTTGCGACACTTTTGCCGAACAATATTTCTTCATCACGGCAGCATTGCTTATTGCAAGAGCCAAAGTCAGATATGATCTGATAACACCGGCGTGCAAAGAGCTGTTACAGTACCTTATCTCAAAATGCCCTCCACAAAAGTAGCTATGTAAATTGAGAGCACGATATCTCGATGAATCATAATGATTATTTCTTCTGCTTTCACCGTTATACCAAAGCTTCTCTATGCCTTCTATAGTCTTTGGCTTCTTTTGATTCAATTCTCTTAAAAAACGCTGATCAACCTTTTCACAGTAACCTGAACGCATTGAAGATACTTGTAATGCCTCCCACAGAAAATCCTCTTTGCTCGCAAATATATTTACCAGGTTTCTCAGGCTTCGGGCATCAAAATCATCTGCTGAAATATGCAGATGAATACCGCATCTATATTCAGGTCCCGTAACAGCTCCGGCTTTTCTGAGCGCTCTCACAACTTCCTGAAGCAAAGGAATATCCTCATATTTGAGTACAGGCGAGTTAAGCTCAACGCTGTAAAGCTTTGAAGCGGAGTTCCTGTTTTTATCCACGCACTTTATACTTCCGTCATATAAAATTGACCACTTTCTGTCCTTGCTGTCTTTTATAGTATACTTATCATAAAAACCGCCTTCATTTACCGCTTGACTTTCTAAAGTCTTAGCAACAGCCTTAGCTGCTTGATTCCTTGTAATCCCGGTACACTCGATTTCAATTCCATACCCCCTTGTTTTTATTCCCTCAAAATTTCCTGACATTCTTTCACCTCGATTCTTATTGAAAATAAAAACGGTCTGCATCTCTGCAAACCGTTATATATAAAAATAAGGATACAATTTTTCGTATCCTTAATTTTATAGTATTAATTTTTTCAGTTTAATAAGAAACACCTATATCTTTACTATACTTTCAAATATACTTTTTAACATACTTAAATCTCCCTGTGCCGCCTTAATAGTTGCTATCATAAGCAAATCACTGTCACATTCTGCAAAACTAATATCACGACCTGTGTTTCTAACCAATAATGTTATGAATAACCTCAATGTTCTTCCATTACCTTCTCTAAATGGATGAAGCATATTCAATTCATTATAAAGTTCAGTCAATTCGTTAAAAAAACTACTTTCATCCATATTGTTCAAATAATTTAATTTAACTAGCCTTTTAAATTTTAATTGTCCTATTTCTTCAATGTTATCATGCTTACTGAAAACAGTTCCCTTCTTTGAAATATTTATTGTTCTGACCGTCCCTGCCCAATCATAAATATCTTCAAAAAGCTGCCTGTGAATCTCCTTATAATAATTAAAATCAACATTTGAAAAAACTGCATTTCTTTCTATCTCTGTACCTTTTAATAACACAATTTGTCTTTCAACAATATCTAATTTATTTTGATCCTTTAACCCAAACTTATTAATAAGAACTGTCGATCCCGGATAACAATTTTCCTGAGTGCTTTCCATTGAATAAACAGCCATATTTACACCCTTTTTATCTTAGAAGACAATGACTCAAAAAAATCTTGATAGGTAATTTCACCTTTAAGATATCTTTTAACATTTTCTATTTCATCTAATTCAAAAATAAATCCTTCCATTTCAGCAGAAGCAATTTGATTTTCAATTGCCTGTTCAATTGATACCTTTGCCATTTTATCACCCTTCTTCAATATTTTTATTATCTATATTATTCATATACCGTTATCTCTAAGAATGTTATTTTTTTAATAATACAGTTTTGTTACATCAAAAAAATTTCATTTATATTATAACCTATTTTACTGCCAAATGCAATAAAAATGACTTTATTATCAAAAAACAAGGATACAGCTTTATATTTTCACTGTATCCTTATTTTTGGGCGCTCTAATCAATGATTCATTTTTAGCTTGACAACTATCCCATGACATACAGTACAACACTGCTTCTGCATCAAGGTAGAAGCAACATTGTTCTGCTATTTAGGAATTACTTAGAAGACGGCGCATCGCATAACTTATGCAGCAAGGATGCAATCTTGAATTTTCAGAACTAACGTACAGTCACTTTACGCAATTTCTTATTCCACTTACTGTATACCTTAACTGCGTTATTATTAGCGTCCTTGTATGTAGCGTACGCTCTTACCCTGACAAAATATTTCTTTCCGTTCTTGAGCTTTTTGCTCTTGATTGTGAGCTTTTTCTTTGTAGTTAGCTTATTAAGTATTGTCTTCTTGAAATTTTTCTTAGCCGAAACCTGTACCTGATAGCCTACAGCTTTCTTTACCTTCTTCCATGTTACTGAAATCTTCTTTTTTGCCTTGCTCTTGGCGGTCAGTTTTTTGATCTTAGCCTGCTTCATAATCTTTTCAGCGGCTGTTTTATCTTTCTTGACTGCGTCTGCGCTTCTTGCTGCTTTAGTTGTAGGAGAAGCAGTTGGTTTCGTAGGCTGTGGCTTTTCAGGTGTTGACGAAGCAGTCACACTTGGCTTAACAGGCTCTTTTAAATTCTTAATTGCTGCGTTGATTGCATTTATCGCTGAATTTAATTCGTCTGCCGTTGCTTCATCTGTCAATGCTTTTGCCGATTCGATTGCTTTTGTCAGCTCGGCCGCGCTTTCAGAAGAATACGGTTTTGTATCAATCTTTTCGGCTTCTGCAATTAAGTTTTCAAGCTCCTCTTTATAAAATATCCGGTCGTTGTAGCTCTTTATTACGCTTCCGGCTATGTTTATAAATTCAACCTTTGTTATGCCGTATACATAATCCTTAGCGTTGTCCCATGCATATGTAAACGCACTAAGCTCAACATCGTCACCCTCGCTTATTGTATATGTAAGCACTAATTCTTCAGACCATGTTTCTCCGTTCTTGTATGAGGAATCTGTTCCTATAAACTTTTTATATGTCTCTTTTCCTCCTACCACTGCTTTGATTTCTATTGAAGCATTAGGATTATACGATACATCGTCAGCACAGTCGAATGTTACCCTTATTTTTGTTGCATTTGCCATATCCTTATCAGCTGTTGTCTTTACAACTGTTGCAGTTCTGCCCTTCGGATAAACCTTTGCAAACGGCTTTCCTGCAGACACAGTCGGCAATTCTATACCCGAAAGTCCTTCCAATGCGGTTCTGAGCTTTTCAATTGCCGCATTATACTCTGACTTCAGTCCGTCGTTAATAGCTTTAGCTTCGGTCAATGCTTTTTCAGCTTCTGCCCAGCTTTCTTCCGTAAACATATAGCTTTCAAAAGATTCTGCCTGTTCTATAAGTTTATCCAATTGTGCTTTTTCTTCGCTGACATCTGCTTTAGTTACTTTTGCCTGTGCTGCTATTAATTTGTCCTTTATATCGTCAAGCTGTTTTTGTGTAAGCTTGTCCGAATTATAATCGTTTTTTGCATATGCTAACAATGTCGTAAAACTATCGAAATTATCATAATCAATTTCAAGCTTACCTTCTTTGAATGCTTCGGCTTTATCAATAGCTTCTTTTAATGCTGTTTTATTTACTATCGGCTTCATATTATCACGTGCAGCATTTAAATCCTCTATCTCTTTATCAACTTCTTCTTGTGTTGCCGTATCACTATTATTAACTGTTTTTGCATGAGCCAAAGCTGCTTCAAATGCTTCCACATTAGTATATGTGGTCTTATCTATTTCGCCTAGAATCTTTTCATAATAGTTTATCCACTTTACCAATTCTGTTTTATCTGTTAATTTCACATTACTTAGCGCCGATGTTAAGGCTGTGACCTCATTATCGACTTCTGTCTGTGTCGCAGAAGCATTTTCATTTACAGTTTTAGCATGTGCTATTGCTGTTTCCAATGCCGCAACATTATTATATTTACTCTTGTCTATTCCTGCTAAGAATGTTTCCGCTTCGGTTATCTTGGCTGATAAAGCGGTTTTGTTCGCTACCGGATATACGTTATTGAGCGCCGATGTTAAGGCTGTTACCTCATTATTGACTTCTGTCTGTGTTGCCGAAGCGTTTTCATTTACAGTCTTTGCGTGTGCTATTGCTGTTTCAAGTTCTGTGATATTGTTATACTGCGTTTTGTCTATTCCTGTTAGAAATGTTTCAGCTTCAGTGATCTTGTTTGACAAGGCATTTTTGTCGACTGAAATATCATCACCTAAAGTGGGGTCAATTATAATATTATCCTGATACGGATAATTAGATAATGAAGCTTTTACATTTTCATTTTTTACATATACCTTACATGATTGATTTATTCCTGAAAACACATTAGCAGATGGTGTTCCTGATATTGCTTCAGCATGAATTTCTATTTTTTCAATAGCAGCGCAGTTTAAAAATGCCCTCGCATTTATTTGAAATTCAATTCCTTTATACTCAAAAACAACTTCTTTTATAGAACTATCTTGGAACATTCGAGATAAGATAAAATTATAATTATTAGGAAAAGTGATTTTATCAAAATCATTTTTATAATAATACATATCATAATCATTATTAGCATCATATCTAAATAATCCCATAGCTCCGCTAGTAAGGCTAACAGTATATGTTGTTCCGTTATTTACATATGTTTTAGGCATAGTAAACCCTTTGTTAGTTTTATCAATTATGTAATCCTTATAATTGCTTTTTAGATTAACAATGCTTGCCGTTTTTGTTTCAGAATTTAATGTGTATTCAAATAATTCTGTGTTATCAGCAAATACTTCAATGCCTTGTAATAACGAGACTATCATCATTAAAGACAAAGAAAAACTTAATATACGTTTTTTTTCATATATCTTCCTCCTAAAAACGTGATTTTATAAAGAAAGCAGACACGATTAAGTGCCTGCTTTTCATCTTATTTACCCATTATTGCATTAATCAAACTCTGAGAACTAGAAATAACTATATTTGTATTTCTATTGAATATAGCAAAACCATATTCACCCATAAATCCGTTATCCCAGTATGCTGTCACTATATTATATTCAGCAGCATATTCATTTAATCTTCTTAAATACAATGCACGCTCAGCAATATTGTCCTTGTCTATTGCCCCATACTCACCAATAATTACTGGCATATTTAACCCATTAGCAAATGCAGAAATCTTTTGAAATTGATTTTTCATATATGCATGCTCAGCTGCTGATCCCCAGTCCGTTAATTCATCATCTTCATTAATAGTGAAATCATACGGATCATAATAGTGAACTGAAAGCATAAGTCTGTTATCAGTTGTATCTGTAGGCTTTTTAAACAGACCGCTTATAGTCAGGTCAATGTTTGTATTGTATCCGGGAATAAGCAGACATCTGTCCGAGTTACCCTCGACATTTCTAACAGCATTTACAAATGTCTGATTTAATGCATTAATGTTTTCATATGCAAGTGAAGAAGTATATCCATAACTTTCACCTATCATTACCTCATTCATACTTTCAAAAACCAAATGCTGATCATAACCTGCAAATGTTTGGGCTATCTGTGTCCATACTGCTGAAAACTTATTGAGCATTGCTGTTCTTTGAGTTCCTTCAGGCAATGAAATATCTATCCATTTTCCTGTTACATCCTTGCTTCCATCATGGTGCATATCCATAATTACAAACAAACCTGAATCAAGAGCATAGTCTACTACAGTCTTTACTCTGTTCATCCATGCTGTATCAATAGTATATCCATTTTCAGCGCTGCCTATCTTGTCCATGAATGAAACAGGTATTCTTACGGTATCAAAACCGGCTGCTTTAACAGCATTGAACAGTCCTTGATTTACAGTAGGATTATTCCAAAGTGTTTCACCGACCGTACCGTTCTTTGTTGAATCAAGAGCGTTTCCTAAGTTCCAAGCCTTGCCCATCATAGATGTCAGCTGTGAAGCTGTTCTGTTATTAATCTCTGTAATATCAGCTGAACGGTTATCGTAGATTCTGATCTGTGTTACCGTACAAGCGCTGAAACGCAAGCTAATTGCTGTCAATGCAGTGCTTAATTCGTAGGTATATACTTTTTCTCCTGTTTCATTAACATTAACTAAATCACCTGCAACTTTATCATTACCGCTGTAAATTTCAGCTTGAACGCTTTCAGAAGTATCAGCATAGTTTGCCGTCACTTCAATCGTTGGATTAAAGTATCTGTTAAGCGGAAGATTTGAGATAGCTATATCCTCTGTTCCGCCGTTAACATTCACTTTATAATCGCTTGAAACCATTTCAGATTCAGTTCCCATTGTCCAATTTCCTGTTATGGTTATGTCAGCGGGAACTTTGTCATAGACCTTGATCTCTGTTACTATACAAGCGTCAAAGCAAGCAAAGAACGAATGTCTTGTCGGTTCTATATTAAAAGAATATGTAACCGTCTGTCCTGCTTCTGCTTTCTTATACTCCAATTCTTCTACAGGCGTCCATGTTTCATCAGAAGTCTGATAACCGTCAACATAATATAAGCAAGCCTGTTTGTAAAGGTCATCGCCTAAATTTTCATTATAGGTAACTGTAACGTCAGCAGTTGGATTTGTAAATCCATAAGCCGAGAAACCTGAAACGTAAATATTATACGGATTAGCGTCAACATTTACGTCCTCATCACCTGTTACGCTCATTGCAGATTCAGTTCCCTTAACCCATGATCCTGAAACGGTAACTTCCTCGCCTTGTTTGTCGTTAAACTTCACATAGTTTAACTGAACCTGACCTGCACCGAAATTATCGGTTACAAGGTTAAAGCCTAAAGCGTCTTTTCCTGTATTCAGAGAATTTTCAACCTGATCAAGACTTACAATGCTTGTGTAGTCTACGTTTACTTCAGGATTATTTGGTTGTCCTACCGAAGTAGTTGTCCAGCCGTTCCAATCAGTATCAAATGCAATCAGACCAAAGGTTGCAGACGGCTGTTCAGGCAGCGTTGTATACCTATAGCCCAATTCAACAGAGCCGTAACCCTCATAGTCTGTACTGAGAAAAGTTTTGATGGTACTTCCTTGTGAATAAGTACCGCTAAGACCTGTATCTTTTACAGCGAGCACAGCACTTGAAGCACTCACTGCCATTGAAACAGCAACCGCCGCTGCTGATAAAACTGACAATAGTTTCTTTTTTAACATTATGTCCTCCTAAACTGTCATTTGGCGGATTTTCGTACATTTTATTGATAATATATCCGGATAATATTTCAATCAATTAAATTATCGGCTTTTAGCACCCTTAACTATATTTTGATGTCAAGCTTCATTAATTACAACACAAAAAAGTTTTACAATTTATACAAAAACAAATTAAAATATAAACCACGAAGTAAATAATTTCATTCTTAAAATATTTTAATTATTTCAGGAGGAAGTATAAATGTTTAGTATTATCGGCAATTTAGGAAACAAGAAAAAACTTACCCTTATGGAGATTGGTGAACTTTGGCTGCAATCTAAGAAAAACTGTGTGAAATCATCTACTTACTGCAATTATAAAAGAAATCTTGAGGATTATATTTATCCGTCAATCGGCGGTTTGAAGTATTCCTTGATAACCAAGCAGCAGTTAAATGGTCTCGTTGAAAAACTTTTAGTTTCAGGCAGAAAAGACGGTAAAGGAGGACTGTCTAAAGGAACTGTAAAAGATATTATCACAATCTTAAAATCAGTTTCCAAATTTGCACACTACGAATTTAAGCTGAAAAATATATGTGAAAACCTAAAGCTTTTTAAAGTAAAAAAAACGAAATTCAAGCGCTGTCCAATAACGAAAGAAAGAAACTTGAAATCTATCTGCTCGACAATATCAAGCTGTCAAATATCTGTATTATATTAAGTCTTTATACAGGATTGAGAGTCGGTGAAATCTGCGGTTTGCAATGGCAGGATTTTAATTTTAAACAAGGAAGTCTTTCGGTAACAAAAACCGTTGAGCGAATATCTCTTGGCAACGGAAAAACTAAGGTAGTAGTTGAACCTCCTAAAACAGAATCATCTATAAGAAAGGTTTATATGCCTCCCTTTATTACCGCTTTGCTTAATGATCACAAAGATACTCCTGAAAAGTATGTCCTTACAGGAAAATTAAAACCGTCCGAGCCAAGAGCTTTACAGTACAAATTTAAACGAATATTGGGCAAGACTAACATTCGGGATATGTCATTTCACTCTTTAAGGCATCTAAACACTACGAAAACACACTTATTAAATTTTATGAATATAAACACATATATCTCCCTGCAAAAAATGGGTAACATTGTTTGATATTGACGCTGCTCATTTGTAATTTAATTTCATATCATATCTTTTCAAGTACTTTTATTGATGTGCAATTATAATTTTCCCTATTTTAGATCTCTTCAGTTATACATAATAGTAAATATGAAGTTTTAAAAATCAATAGCAATTCTCTTATCAATAGGTTGCAAAGTAACCCACAGCCACATTTTTTCTTGATTGAGACTTTCCCATTGTTTGTATGAAAATAAATCCTCATACAAATTATATGCAATTTTTACTGTTGCACTGGAATCTTTTTTAACTACACATCCAAAAGCATCATCGAAATTATCTTCAAAAAATGGATTAATGCATGCAGTCACCTCATTATCAAAAAAAGTGTACCAATTCGTTCCGACGACAGGTAAACTATAAAACGTTAGTCCATCCGGATAATCTCCGTAATTTGAAACAGTCAGTGTAAGTTCCAAATATCGCTCTGAGAGGTAATGAAAATCTTCTGGCTTTTTATTTATTTCTTTTAAGTAATTATCTGTATCAATTATTCGTGCTGAGTCCAAAGTGATAGAATATCCCGGTTGCTCAATTACATTGTATGATTTACAATCATTAAATTCAACTGTTTCATGCATAGCATATATCTCCTCTGGAAATTTTCCGTGAACCGCAAAAGTTCCATTCAATGTATAGTAGCGTATACACCATACAGCAGTACATATAAAAACAATTACTACAATTAACGGTTTCTTCATTCGGTTGTTTCCTCCGTTCGCATATCTTTCTTATCTGTAATTATGCCGTGTTCGATGGTGTATATTACATCACAAATACCCTCGAGAATTTCTCTGTCATGGCATGTCATAATGACAAGAGCACCACGTTTTTTTTCTTCTGCAATCAACTCCTTCGTAATCACCACGCCATTAGAATCCAATGCATTTGTTGGCTCGTCCAGAATTATCAAATCAGGTGACTCCATAACTGCAGATGCAATTCCAAGCCGTTGCTTCATACCGAGTGAATACTTTCGATATTTTTTTTTATCTTTCGGGTCAAGACCTACACGACTAATAGATTCAATTATCATATCATCTGATATTTTTCCTTGAATTGAGGCGAGCAACTTCAAATTATCAAAACCGGTCATCCCTCCAAGAAATGCCGGATTTTCAATAAGGATACCCATATTTTCCGGAAAATCAATTTGTTTTCCTAACACCTTTCCATCAAATACAATCTCACCACTGGACGGTATAATCAATCCGGCGATTAAACGCATTAACATGGTTTTGCCACAGCCATTATATCCACAAAGTCCATATACAGTTCCGCTCTTCAATGCCATGTTTACATTGTCTGTTACTGTATTTCCTTTGATTTTTTTCGTTACATTCTTTAATGTTATTGTCATGTTAAACCTCATTCCTTATCAGGCAATATATCATATCTTCTGAAATACAAATTGCCTATCAATATTGAACCTGTTATTAGAGTCAAACAGATAACAAATCCTAATTCTGTCTGATATCCGTCTTGAAAAAAGCAATTACTAAAAGTAAGCATTCCACAACGAGAAAACGCAATGGGAATATCCGTCAAAATACCAAACAACAAAACACCTATTATGATTAGATAGCTATACATTGGTTTTAAAAATAAGCATAATATCATTTGTATCATATTTAGTGTACATATAACAAATATTGGTGCAATCAGTATGCTCACTCCTTGAAATATATTAAGTTCTGATATTCCTATGTATGTATAGATGACACTTCTGTTCGCAAGCACATTGATAATCTCCAAATTGCCTGTAAAACCAAATCCATATCCGTTTATTATGCAGAAAATGAGAGCAGTGAGAAGAAATAATACATAAAACCAAACGCCGGACATAAGGCACCAAACGCACTTTGCAAGCCACCATTTGCTTCGTTTTTGTATCCTTGAAAGTACTTGAATGCCAAACTGTGTTAAATCATTACGCATATAATCAAACCCAATAAAAACAGCAAAAATAAAAACAGCGAGCCAAAAATATGGAATCTCAATTTTAATATCTGGATTTGGATTTTTCGCAATTGGATCACAACCGTGGAAAATTTCCGTCATAAGATCAAGAAATGTAGTTTTGCTATAAATTTCGTAATATCCCTTATATGCATTGATATTCATACTTGCATATAAACATTCAAATATACATAGAAAAGGCACAATAATAAACCGCTTGTTTCTAAAAATACCTTCTCGTATGTCACATAGTAAAAGCTTAAAGACATTCATATTTCCGTCCCCTTAAAACGTAAATAAATGTTGATACAATAATGATGAAGGCAATGCAGGACAAAATATGTTCAGGCAATGAAGTTGCCGTAGGAGCAGCATACAACATATCTGTCCATATAAGACCAATTGCCTTGCCTTTTATTGTAATCATGTACCGCTGCATGATATATACAGCGAGTATCTGTTCTGCTGTAAATATAAGAAACGGAGCAACACTCGAAATCACATATTTTTTGATCAGCATGCCAGTTGCCATACTGATACAACTCATAGCACCACCCCAGAGAAAAGATACGCCACACCATATCAGTATAAAAAAATATGGATTTTGGTAAAATATCTCAGAGCAGAAACGAAATGGATCCATGCTTGATGCCAAGTCAGCGGGAACAGGCATGTATGCCTTAGAAAAAGTAGCAAGCAGAATGTAATCTAAAATCAGTGCACCGGTAAAAATCATTCCACCGCTGGTAAAGGTAACAAGAAATTTAGCTGTAAAGTATTTTCTTCGGCTGATTCTTGTAATAATCTGAGTGATATAACCAGAGTTACGATCATAACTGACACTCCAGCTATATGCAAATGCAGTAAGCAACGGAAGTGCCATAAAAAAATAGATGCCTGCATTCATGCCGCGATTAACTCCCAGCCATTTGTAAAAAATGCTAGTATCAACATCAATTCCTTGGCAATACAACTGAATCCAAGTTACAACATCTGCAATGATAATCAGTGCAGCGGCGGCGGCAGAGATGAGCAAAGTTTTACTATGAATCATTCGATTCCATTCGAATTTCAAAATATTTTTCATTTTTTCACCTCAACCTAAATTCAAATTAATTATTGTACCATTTTTTGGAGTGGCCGCTGTATTAAAAGTTACATCTTTCAAGCTAACATTTCGTAAATCAACAAGATATCCGGCAGCTATTTTGGTACTTTCCCCGGGTTCAAGATGAAATGCACAGAGGTGAACACTGCATTCACCCATTTTGCTGAAATACATAAGAGGTCCGTAAGAACAACTGCCAAGGGCATCAACTCTGAAATCATACTTATCATATTTTTCTGGATCTTCAGCATGTTCACGTGAAACTGCATCAACATTTTCTATTGTTATATGCAGCATCACGAGTACACGATTATCAGTAAATGTTTCTTTTGTGCTATCCCAATTGACTCCATCAGCAAATTCATCTGCAAACATATCGTCAAGCTGTAATCCAGCATCTTGCATAGTTTCATAAACTTCTGCCTTGTCGATTGACCAATTAATGGTACCGCTTCCGCCGTTCATCACAAGATTTTCTGCAAAAAGCGTCTCGCCTAAAGCAGCTGTTTCCGGTAAGTCAGAAGAACTGCCTTCCTGCATTGAGAAATCAGATGCGTTGTTTTGAAATGCAGAGCTTTCATTGTAAATTTTTTCTACCTGCACATCATTCATTGAACAGGCACTTAGTGCTATTGCTGTTGATGCAATAACAGAAACCGTAACCTTTCTTATTGTATTTTTCATAATGAATTATCCCTTCGTTCATCTTTAGGATTAAATCTAGCTATAATGTAATAAAGACGAAGTGTTTTTGGTTTTTTAATAAATATGATGACTATAATTTGGGACATTAATTAGTTTTTCACCTAATAATAGTCCAAAATTGAAATCAAACCGGCAGTATTAATTGCAGATTTAATCCCATAGCAATCAGATTTGTTTTTAAAGCAGAATTTTCATAATGAATTTTTCTACTTAAACTTTATTCAACTTTATTCAATGAACAAAAAATCAGCATCAGAAAAACAATATAACGAAAACTGATAATTTTTTTGCACACTACACCTTTATATCTATTATTCTATATGTATCACTAGATGCCATTAAATTATATTATTAATGTGTAATGTGTCAGACAAGATACATAATTCCCATCTGACACATTGTTGATACAGTGATAAAGACTATACGTATACTTAATTAGCCTGCTACAATTACTCCGCTCTCCGGAGAATAATCAGGACTCCATTTGCCACTAACTGTTGACGAATTATACTGACTTGTTGAAGCAAATTTAAGACCAGCACACGCATAGCTGTCCTCATTGATCGTATTCTTGATTTGATAACGGCGACCAGAAGAAACAACAACTGCAGTTGTTGATGAACCATATGCATTACATGTACAATTTTTCCCTGCCGAAGACCAACTTGTATCTCTAATACCCCATGTCTGAACTGAAATATTGTAAGTCGAACTTGTAACATTAAGATATACGCTTGAATCAGTATCCTTAACTCTGATACCTTTTTCGCTGACAGGTAGAGGATTATAGGTTCCAGCAACGCTGGGCGGTGCAGTAAAATTGGTAATATTGGTATCTGATGTAGATGCACTTGCACTCATACCGCCCATACCAATTGCTATTGTTGTTGCTGTCAATAAAGCAGCCATTGTTCTTTTAAAAGTTTTTTTCATTTGAATGTCCTTTCCGATTGAATGATATCAATCTTTAAAATTTATCTCACACATTTTTACACTTGCAATAAAACGTGTTTGATATTCAGATGATTGTGCTATTCCAAATGTTATCAGTACTTATTAATTGCGTTCTTGCAGCTACTTCTTTAGAAGTTTTGCTATTTTTGCTTCATCAGGCTGATAAGACCCCCATACAGAAGCTGCTCCGCATGATTTAACAGCCATTGCCTTAGCGATTTTTGCTACAGCATTTGCAATCATTTTTTTTGCTTTCATGATACCCCTCCTTTTGCAGATATATTTCAATAATAATCATTAACGCCACTACAAGTAGTGTTAATGTAATTACTGACGAGTAATAATTCCCAAGTGACTTTAATATAATAGATACGATACTTAAAATTGAATATATAACAATAGATACTCTTTTACATATAGCCTTTTTTTGATTTGTTAATAATTTGTGTTTGTTATTAACAGGAGAACATACGATTACAACAATTAAACCTATAATCAATAACCCCTCAACAAAGCCTAATGGTAATTTCACAAAGTACTTGCTTATAAAAAGTACACTTAAGTATGAAATTGCTAATGCTAAATTACACTTAAAATAACTTTCTGCATGATATCCACCTGAAAACTGTCTCAATAAAATAAAGCAAGACAGAAAACATAGTCCAGACATAAAGTCATTAAAAATAAAGCTTAATGAAAATACAATAATAATATTTAGTAAAGATGATATTGTGATTTCAATGCCGTATTTATAAACCTCAATTTCATCTTTAGAAATACTTGTATTTGCTTTTACAAAAGATAAAAGGTGCTGTGTAATTAGGCTTATCATTTTATTCACTCACTTATATCAAACTCTGGTTTTATTATAACATTTGGAATTATTATGTCAATATTTCTGGGACGAACAGCATTATCTTGGGACGAACAACAAAAAACTCGCTGAATGAGAGTATCAGCGAGTTTTAAATTTATACATCATTTTTTCGATATAAAGTCATTGTGTTATAGAACATATTATCTTCTATGTAAAAATCATACTGTCCATGATATTTTTTTATGATATTTTTTATTATCTTTGTGCCAAATCCATGTTCTGAAGAATTTTCTTTCAACGAAATCAAATTATTATCACTATCGTTTTCTATTAATGACAATGTATTTTTTATTGTAATGTCCACCTTATCATTATCAGTTTTTATTTGGACATCAATATAGGTGTCAGATTGACATTTACAGCATGCCTCTATTGCATTATCAAGGAGATTTCCCAATAAACTACACCAATCAATATCATCTATTCCAAAAAAATCTTTTGATATGCTGGACATTACTTTTATTCCACTTTTTCTTGCAAATGATAACTTAGAATTTAATACAGCATTAATAATATCATTTCCCGTATCAACGGATATATCAACCAAGTCATTATCTGCAATGACATTAGAAAGATATTTTTGTGCTTCAAAAACCTGTTCATTCTTTATAAGAGTCATAAGTACGTTATAGTGTTGCTTTACATCATGGCGTATGAAATGAATTTCTTCATATTGTTTTTTGAAATCGTCAGCATAAAGTTTTTGATATTCATTTTGCTGTTTTAACGTTAGATTTTCTGCTTCCGTTATATTGGATCTGTTTAGTTTGTCAACCATAAAAAAACAGACAATATTTATAATTGCCATGCCTGCTTTAGCAGCAAGCAAATACAATGTATCTTTTTTAGATAAATCATTATGTATTTGCACTATATGAATCAATATAAATACAATTATTGATATACCCAAAACTGAAAAAATTAAAACCCATTCAGAAAATTTTAACGTCATTGATTTCTTTGTAGTTATTTTCAAAATCATTTGATAAACATATGTCACGGTTATTTGTACGAGTATTATCATTACAAAGCGATAAATACTCCTACTACTATAAATACTTTCAAGTTCACTTCCTATTACTGTAGTTAAAGTTGCTGTAATAATTGTATTTACCATAATAATGCAAACAAACGTCAAGAGAGAGCAAAAAGCTTTTTTCAATATGCTTCCCTCTAAAAATACAAGCGTAAACACAAATACTGCAACAGGATAAATCAAACCAACAATTCCCTCAAAAAAAGTCAGACTATTTATAAATGTTACTAAAACAACGTGCCCAAAAACGCCAATTAAATAAATTATTTTATTTTTTTGACTTTTTATATTAAAATCTAAAAAAGCACATACGAAATAAAAGATAACAAATCCTTCATATACATTTACCAACAACTCAAATACATTCCAAACTGCATCTTTCATCTTAACGACCTCAAATATAAAGTATATTGCTCATTTATAATTTTTTTATAGGAACGACCTATGTAAACTGCTGAGTTATCTTTCAACCTAATCTCATCATTTGGATAATCAATAAAACTTATATTTTTCATATTTACCAAAAAGCAATTATGCACCCTAATAAAATCATAGGTACTGTATTTATCTGCTGCTTCAGTAAGCTTTCCTCTTACTCTTACCTCTGATTTCAGCAAATGATAGACCAAATAGTTTTTTTCACTTGAAATATACAATACATCTCCAACACATATTTTTTTCTTTTCAGAATAGGCTAGTTCTAGAACTATACTTTCATTTTGCTTTATATGACGGGATAATTTTTTTATGACATTTTTTAGTTGGACTTCAAGGTGTTCAGATGGATATTTTCTTATAAAATGGAATGGTTGAAAATCAAAAGAACTAAATACAAGGTCACTTTCCGTAGTTACAAAAATAATAAAAGTTTTAAATGATATTTCTCTTAATGCTTCTGCAATTTCAAATCCATTGATGTCAGGCATTTTTATATCAAGAAAGATCACATCGTATGATTTCTGTTTGTACTCATTTAATAACTTGTATCCCGAATCAAACACATCAACCTCTTCACAAAATAAACCATTTATTTGTAATTCTTGTAAAATCATGCCTTTCAAAATATTCAATATGATTCTATCGTCATCACAAATTGCAATTCTCATATACATCACCTCCAAAATAAGTTATCTGTTTACTTAAATAAACATATAAATATATTATTTTAATTATACTTTAATATGCCAATAAATTCAAGCGTTTTTCCCTAAATGCTAAAATATCGCCCTGAACGACAAAAAGCATGGTCGCTTTCCTTATTGTTACTTCCTAATCTCCCTTCTAAACTCCTCAAACACCAACTCACCCTCCAACGCCCTCTGCCTCAGCTCCAGAGCATAGTCCGCCCACTTCTGAAATTCAGCCTGAGTAATCTTCTTTGTAAGGTATCGGGCATAATGCTGCTTGTATGCACGGACGTAGGTCTGCCAGACAGGGTCGTTTTTAACCTTGTCCGCATACTTTTTACGGTGTCCCACATCACGGCATATTTTGTCCTCCATGCCCTTAACGGGACGTGTGCAGTAGTCGGAAAATATACCCGCTTCAAGAAGAAAATACCGATTGCAGTAGCCGCATTTTTTCGGCAGATAATGCTGCTCCAGTCCCTTGAATAACTCAATATACAAGAACGCTCCGATTGTTTCGAACCTGTAAAGCTCGCACAAAACGGGGCTTTTCTTTTTGTAAATAACAGTATAGGAAAGCTGCATGTTCCCCGTATGCTTCAGTTTCTCATATTCCTTCATTCTGCCCTTAATATCGCTTGTGAAATCATAAATAACCTGTGCGGTTTCCGTATTATCAAGGTATCTGCTTTGACTGTGTATTCTCTCCAGCAACGGCTCATAAACCGTTTTAACACGAATCAAATCCTCAATGAAAACAAGATATTCCGCTGCAAGCTTTTTGAGTTTAAGGTTGAATTCAAGTATTGCGTCTATCGTATCGGCTTTGTCGTAATCCTCTAAAGCCATATCCACCGTATAGTTGTTGTGATAACCGAGAAGCGCGTCCTCCTCGTCATATTCATCCTCAAACAGCCAGCCGTATTCTTCAAGAATATCCTCAAGTCTGTTTCGTTTCGGCTTTATCACATTGTACGGCGGCAGGGATAAAATAATATCCTCCACCTTATTGTAAAAGCTGATGGCTCCCTGTATAAACCTGTTGAATTCAACTGCTTCACTGCTCGTTTCGGGATAGCGGAGTATACCTGCATAACGCTTGCACCTGAAATGAATATCGTCAAGTCCCTTAAAATTTTTTGAAAGGTATTTTGTAAGGATTTCTCCCGTTTGAAACTCTTTTTCACCGTCAACAAAAATTCTCGTTCCGTTAAAGCCTGCCGAAAACTCAGTCATATAGCCGTTTCCTTTCCGTATGAAAAAATATTTTTGAAAATAGATGTGAAACTGTCAATAAATTGAGAGATAGCTGAAATAGTTGTGAAAATAGCTCTCAATAGAGATATAGTATCACATCTATTGACTTTTGTCAAGGCGGCAGATATAATGAAAAACGAGCTCACAAATAACAATCGTTCCGGAACTGAAAGGAGGTTTGACAGATAGCAAATGAAATAATCCATCAGGAATTGAAAGCAAAATCAATATCGCATAAAATGCTTGCGGAAGCATTAGGATTAAGCAATAAAACTTTAATGCAGGTTCTTCGTTTTGAACTTGATGAACAAGAACAGATGAGGATTTTAATCTTAATTGACAGCTTGAAATAAATGCTGAAGGTCAAGAAAAAGGAGTTCTTTTACACTGAAATTGCAGCGGCATCGAAGCCGCAAATTTTGAAGTTGGAAGTAACTATCGCAAGCATAGAAATGTAATACTACATTTCGGATTTCCGCAGTATTTCAAAGCGGC
>ERZ894251.326-NODE-326-length-28701-cov-17.130315_pt1 | contig 28701 bp, 32 predicted proteins | sample MGYA00380301_ERZ894251 | MGnify/ENA primary metagenome ERZ894251 (study PRJEB32331, sample SAMN06328418) | human gut metagenome | biome: human gut microbiome; feature: stool | host: Homo sapiens | collected 2014-02-13 ... | reverse complement strand
GCATTTACCAGCATGAAAATGCAACCAAAAGTAGTAAATGAGTAGTAAATATACGTTCTGATATTAACAAGCCAGCCTTTCCAGTTCCGCTTTGGCAGATTGGAATGTACCGTGTGCGTAATAGCCCAGCGTCATGGTTATGTTAGCGTGTCCCATAAGATATTGCAGAGTATTGGGGTTCATTCCCTTATTTGCCATATTCGTACAATAGGTATGTCTTAATGAATGAGGTGTGATGTTTGGTAGCTTATCCTTGTGATACTTGTTATACTTCTTAATCAGCCCTCGCAACATACCTACATAGTTTCCTGCAACTTTAGGCAGTCCCTCACGGTTCAAGAATAGGAAATTGCTGTAACCACCTACAATCAATGGTTGAGCCTTTCCTCTGTTCTTCAATATCCTTTGGAGTGCTTGATACGCTCTTTCCGTCAATGGGAGTTCTCGTTTTCCGTTTTTTGTCTTTGGCGTTTCAATATAGTAGCCGATTTCTGTATCTTTCAATAGCTGGTGGTCTATATTGAGTATTCTGTTCTGCATATCAATATCGGCTACTGTCAGTCCACAAAATTCAGAAATACGAAGTCCCGTTTCCAGCAGAAACACAACCTCATCATAATACTTTCTGTAAACCTTGTCTGTTTCCATAAAGGCAAGCAGGCGTTCTTCCTGCTCTGGTGTTAGGATAACTTTCGGCTCTGTATCATCTTCCAGAACATCACTTAGCTTAAATTCAAACGGGTTCTTTCTGATACAGTCGTCTTGTATTGCCATGTAAAATGACGCTTTCAAGGAACGCTTATAGTTATCAATAGTTTTATAGGCATATCCTTTTTCGCTCATTCTAATAGCCCATTCCTTAGCGTCCGACTGCTTAACAGTATCAATCGCCCTCATACCCAATGGGTCATTTTTCAGAGCGTTCATAAGATACTGTCGTCCTTTTTCAGTAGCCCTCTTGATGTTCTTTCTTTGGTTGTTCTTCTTGTCATAAAGCTGGCAAACTGTCATTTTACCGCCTACCGTGTCGATACCGTCGTCAAGGTCTTTTTTTATCTGTGCTTCTTTTTCCCTTAATGATATATCATCACGTTTGCCAGCAGGTGTCTTGTCTGTCGGCACAAGTTTCCAAGAATAGATAAACTGTGGCTTTCCGTATATATCGGTATATTTATAAACGTATCTTCCGTCTTTTCGCTGGCTCTCTCCATTACGCAAATTGCGATTTTTACTGTCTTTTCGTTTTACATTAGACATAGTGTAAAGCTCCTTTCCGTCATGGAATGAGCCGTGATACGCTATACCTTATTATACCATATCTACGGCTCAATGACATTAGATTTCGTCCAATGTATCTATGATTTTTTCAAATTGTTTTCGCTTAATCTGAATACGATTACCGTTCACGATAACCCAGCCAGCGTCAAGATTTTCTTCGGCTAATTTACGCAGTTTCTTTTCTCCGATACGGAAATATTTTGACGCTTCCTCTATTGTCAGCGTATATTTTTCCCAGATAGGCACATCAGTATTGTTCATGTTATGCACCCCCTTTACTGTGTGTCTTTTTTACAAGCAGGCAGACGGCTTTGGAAAGCTCCGTTGGTATCTCAACCATTCCCATTCCTGTGGGCAGAACCGCACCATGCGGACGTATCATTATCCTGCAATACAGGTCGTGGCGGAACGACTTTTCCAAAGGTCGCTCTCGGATCACTGCGTGGGTCGCTCGCTTCCCATTGGAAAGGTCATGGCGTACAGTTCCCGTGGCTCGCTGTATTACAAACGTATCTGTCTGCTTTATTCAGTTGTCAAAGAGCAGTGGCGAAAGCGTATTGCTTTCATGTCTAAATACAGTAGCGGAGCAGGAAAGAGGGGGAACATTAAATCATGCTCCGCTGAAATCTGCTATTCTTTTTCTTTTAGTTCAATATCAGAAATATCAAAATTTAAAATCATTTTGATAAGTGCTTCTCTGATACGTCCTTTCAGTTCCATGTCAACGACAATATAGACATTGCCGTATTCATCATAGAGAGGACGCAAACAGCACTTTGATATGTAAGGGTCATAGAAAGCCAATATATTCTCAATGGCATTTTCGTTTCCGTCCATAGCTGATGAAATCTGATAATAGGACGGGTGCTTGTACTTTTTCTTCATATTTAATTCTTCTCCTTTAGTATTCCTTTCATAGCTTCTAAGGCTTTATGTCTGTGTTTGAATACAGCTCCTCTGGTATAGTTCATAATGTCCGCAATTTCTGTGTCGCTCATTTCCAAGAAGTAATACATCAATACATTGTTGCGTTTCTTTTCTGGGAGCTGTTTTAATGCTTCTGCCAGTTCATCATCAAAAATGCGAATATCCATGCCACAAACATTGAAAATCGTATAGTCTGTATCGTAATCGTCTAATACGGATATTTTTTCAACGATAATGTCTGGAAGCTCACAGAACGGAATTTCCTTGTCTTTACGACGCTTCAATTCCTGCTGGTAGTCTTTTACAACATGACGGACTACTTTCTTCAAACAGCTTTCAAAACGGCACTGTACCGTTTTCTGGAAGTCAGATGGTTTCATAATCTCACCCCCTTTCCTGCTATGATTTGAAAAGTGTCTATCCCTCTTTCCGCACCATATAGGGAATGAAAGGTGTGATTTGCTTCCAAAAAACGAAAAAAATTTTTTCCAATGAAAAAAGCCCGCACAAAACATAGTATTTGTACGAGCTTTTAAAGCTGTATATTCAGTTGTTGATTGTATGCTGTCAAGTTGGACTTGATTGTTTGGTTCTATGCTTAAAGTATTCCATAGGTCATGCCCCCTTACAGCATAAATTACTAAATCTTTTTCTTTTTCATCATTGTATAAATATATTCCTCTGGTGTAGGTCGTTTGTTACCAAAATACTTTTTGAAAATTGCCTGCACCTCTGGGTCTGAACTATTCATAACTTTATCAATCGTTGCTTTAATATCAGCTTATACATCAGCCACTGGAACATCGCCAGATTTTAATGCTTTTTTAATATCACTCTTTTAAAGTACTATCATATTTCAGACAACCTTTCGTATAGTTTTTCACATCAAATTCTTTTTGATTTATCCATGATGTGTAATATACCTCGCTTTAATCGAAAAACTATGTCAGCACGCTTAGCAATTTCATTGGAATGTGTAACGATAACTGCACATTTATTCATCTGATGTACGTTTTCTTCCAGTATATCCATAATCGCCATTGCTGTATCTTCGTCAAGATTTCCTGTAGGTTCGTCTGCCAAAATAACAGGAGCTTCGCTGGCTAATGCTCTTGCAATCGCTACACGTTGCTGTTGTCCGCCAGAAAGCTGTAGCACATTTCGTTTCATTTCTTCCTTTGTCAACCCCATTTTTTCTAAAATAGCTTCAGGTGGCAATTTACTTGTCAATTTCACATTTTCCAATGGTGTCATATAGTCTATAAGATTATATGCTTGAAAGATAAAAGAAACATGATTACGACGATGATTTTCTAATCCTTTTTCTGTAATGTCTTTTCCATTAAATAAAATCTTACCTTTTGAAGCACTATCCAATCCACCAAGTAAAGAAAGTAATGTCGTTTTCCCACAGCCAGATGTTCCCAAAATGACATATATCTTTCCAAGCTCCATTTGAGCATTGATACCATTTAGTACATTTTTCTTGTTATCATAAGAATATTTTAAATCTTGTATTTCTAAAACACTCATATTGTCTCCTTTCTACTTTGTTGGTGTAAATTCAAATATAAAGTCATTCGTATTTGAATTATCTTTCAATTCCCAATCGTATTCATTTACATTTTCCGTATTATTTGTTTTATCCTCACTTTTTGAAGTACAGCCACAAAACATTACAGAACAAACGCATATTAATAGAACTATTCTTATTTTCTTCATCACAAATTACCTTTCATCAACTCATTTTTGTTAATATTTCACGAGGTTTTAATCGCATAGTTGAAATCGAAGATATACCTGCTGAAATGACAACAATTCCAATTCCTAAAATAAATAGCATAATCATTTCTTCTGATTGAATTTGAACGTCTAAATCTGGCATAGATACATTTGTATCCGTTTCATCATTACTTGTATTGCTTCTATTATCAGCTACCAATCCTTCTGTATCTTCTAGTGTTTCGATTTGTTCTGGAGCACTTTGTAAATAACTTCCTACTTGATCTGCAACAATAGTAGCAGGAAAGTAGGAAAGAAAAAACGCAATGACAGCAATAAGAAGTACCTCTGTGATATATTGACTGATAATTGATATTTTCCTTATTCCAATGGAAAGCAAAATTCCCGTTTCGTGAATACGAGTTCTTGACCACATTGTTAAAATAAGAGAAAGAATAATAACACTTGCAATGAAAATGATAATTAAAAATGTGGATACCAGATTAGAAATTTGTTGTAATGAGCTGGTTGCATTATCATAGTTTTCATTATTTTCTATGATAGAAAAACCTTTCCAATCAACCGTCTTTATGTCTTTTATGCTGGAAATAATCCCCTGCATACTTTGAGGGTCGGAAATAGAAACCGTCATTTCGTTAAACCCTTGAATAGCTGGACTGTTTTCTAAAGCAATGAGTGTAGCCAAATCAGCTATCATTAAATTCTGAATTTTGTCATACGAAGTAACTTGTTCATTGATACTTTCTGTTTCACTTTGCTGAAATAAACCGACAATTTCTAGTTCAATTCCCTTATCTGTTTTGAGAATATCTCCCACTTTTAATCGATTTTTTACAGCCAAATCTTTACTTAATATAACTTTGCCTTTATCTTGTGGTGTAATATGTCTACCCTCAACTAATTTTATCTGTTTAGAAGTAAAATGTTTATTTTCTTCGCTTTTCCAAACACCTAAAATTTTAGTTGTAGCCCTAAATTCTTCTTCTATCGGTATGTTCCCCTTAAAGAAATCAATCGTAGAAAACGCTGTAAGTGTTTCTGTTGTTGCACTACAATACTGTATTCCTTTTATTTTACTGATTTCTTCAACCAGTTCTGGAGTAATCTGCTGGGTAGAATACATAATTGTCCCCCCATCTACGGCTTCTACATTCAAATAGGGGTTATCTTTCGAATAATCATATCCGATTGTAAATTCTCCCCCTAAACTTTTGCGTAAATTATCTTGTGCTAATGAAGAAGCCTTATCAATAGCCAATGCACTCAAAACAAATACCGCAATAAGAAAAAGAATACAAAATAGTAAGAAACTTTTTCCTTTTTTTCTGGTGGTATATAGCCATCCACGCTTTATGCAATTCATAAAAATGCCTCCTAATTTCATAATATCTGTTGCAACAACTATAAAATAACATCTCAATATGGAAGCAATATGAAATTTCAGATAAAATCAAAAAAACCTCCCACAATGAGAGGTTTCTAAAAATACAATGTAAAACACATACCTTGTATAGTGTTCATTTGCTTAAATGTATATGTCAGATTTAATGACTTTGCTATCATATCAACGATATATAAACCAAGACCATTTCCACCATCTTTTCTATTTCTGGCAAAATCTGGACGATAAAATGGTTCAAACAAATGCGGAATGATATTCTCTGGAATAGGTGTACATTCATTTTTAACCATAATTTTGTTTTTTTGCAAAACCACCGAAACACTATGTCCCAAATCCGTATAAGAAACAGCATTTGATAATACATTTGAGAGCAGTTTCTCCATATGCTTTTTTGACGTATTTATAAGGCAAGTATTTTGAACAGTTACTTGAAAATCAATGCCTTTTGACTGTGAAATTAGTTGGTAGGGTTCACAAATTTTATTCAGAATTTCCGCTAAATTAAATTCTTCGGTGTTTTCACTTTCAGCTAAAAAGTCTAATCGGGAAGTATCTAAAATTTCTTTAATCATGTGGGAAAGTCTATCCGCAATTTCTTTACACTCCAATAAATAAACATCTTTATTTTTATATTTTCCGACACCCAAAATCATATTTTCTAAAATTGCATTTAAAGCAGTTACGGGAGTTTTCAATTCATGTGAAGCAGAACGTAGAAAATCAACTTTTAATTGTTCGGCTTCATTACTCTTTATTTTTTCATCTTCTAAATTGCTAATAGTCATGATTAGATTTGTATATAAGGTATTTACATTTGTAGCTAATACGCCTATTTCATCATGTGAATAAATCGGGCATGATACATCTTTCTCTAATTTTTCCATTTTTTCTGTCGTATCAGAAATTTCTTTAATCGGAGTTGTAATCACTTTTGAAAATAAAAAAGAGCAAACGAAAGCGACGATTATGCTAAGTATAAAAGAGAACGGAAACGCTCGTAAAATCGCTTCGGAAACAAACCTTTCTGTATTTAGAGCATTTTCAATCATAACTCCATTTTCCGATATGCTGTTTATACTTGATAGCATTTGTGGTGCAAAAATATAAATCATTATATGTGCAATCATAATGATAAATAGCATTACAGAAAATGTATAAAGAAAAATTTTAGGGAATAATTTCAATTTTTTCATAATCATATCATTTCCTCATATTTGTACCCTACACCCTTTACAGTAATAATATTATCTATATCAAGTTTTTTTCTTAGGTTCTTAATATAAGTATCAATTATTCTGTCCGCAATAGGATAACCGTATCCCCATAAATCATCAATAATCTGATTTCTCGTCAGTACAAGCCCTTTATGCTCGACAAGTAATTTTAACAAATCAAATTCTTTTGGAGTAAGGTCTATTTTTTCGTTATCTTTTTTCTTTGCAGTATATCCAGCAAAATCTACCACAATATCATTTAGCCGTAATTGTTTCATATCACAATTTTTTCCACTACGACGTAATAACGCTTTTACTCTTTTTTCAAGCAAAATCATAGAAAAAGGTTTTGTAATATAGTCGTCTACTTCTGCGTCAAAGCAAGAAACTTGTGTATGTTCATTTTCGATTGCAGTTAACACAAGAACGGGAATAGAGCTATTTTCCCGAATTTCTTTCAATACACTGATACCGTTTTTTTTAGGTAGCATGATGTCCAATATTACTAGGTCAATATCATTTTCTTGTAACATAATTATTGCTTGTTCTCCGTCAAAAGCAGATAGGGTGCTATGTCCGACCATTTTCATATATTCGCAGATTGCTTCATTTGTATTATAATCATCTTCAACTACTAATAAATTTGCCATGTTCTCACCTCAACGTTTATTATACAAAATGAATGTGGAATAAATATGAAATATGTTCAGAAAATAAATTTAGAGCATTTCTGTTTATAAACAAATATTGTAAAAGCGTGCAAATCTTGTAAGAAATACACGCTATATCTACTTATACAATAATCTTCCAGTTACTATCCTTATGGAGCATCAATTCATACTGTGATACTTGCATTGCCTTTGTTTGGTTATCAATGAATTTCACAGCTACTTTGACTTTTACATTATCTCCGTCCTTTGTAAATACTGGATTGACAAGTTCAGAGTAAATATAGTCCCCGTTTATCGGGTCAAGGGCATTTCCAGCTACATAGTAGGCAAGCTCTGTTTCCGTAGCGGTCGGGTACAGCTTGAAAAATGTTTCCAGAAATGCCGTAGCGTCTGCTGTGGTATCTGCGTCTACACTTGCGTCTGCTTCCTGTTTCTTTGGTTCATAGTCGGATTTCTGCACTGCTGGGGCGAGGGTAGGGTTCTGTATGATTACCATATCCCCGTTATTGTCTACATGGACTTTGACCGTATAGGTTTCTGATACATTCCTTGTCTGGTCGTTCTCCTTTATCTGCTGATCTACTTCGTAGGTAGCGATAAAGTCGTCCTTTCCAGCCTGTTCTATATCCCAGATAATTACGTCCGTAACTGTGGAGCTGGTCGGAATATCTGTTCTAATGGTATCTACATTCAAGTCCTGCAATTCCTTTGTCAGATAGTTACTGATTGCCTGTGTCCTTGCGTCGATAGCTTCCTTGCTGTTGCTCCATGTGTAGTAGGATTTACAGAAATTCTTCACGAAATTTTCTATCCCGTTGGTGTCGTTCAAACGGAGCTGTACGGTTTCCTTTTCATGTACCGTGTGCTTGTCAATCGCTGTAAAGTTCTTATAAACTCCAAAGCTCACGCTTGTGATAAGCACCACCCAAAGGGCGATAACCGACTTCTTATGTGTACCGACTTTCACGGTACGGACTTTCTTTTCCTTTGGCTGTTTCTCTTTTTTCTTGAACATATAAAATTCCTCTCTTTCTATTGTCGTATTCTTCCTGCACCGATTAGGTGCTGTTGCCAGTAGCTATTATTCAAATCAGCATATCCGATAGGGTCGCCTGCATGGTACATCTGATTATTTCCTACATAGATACCGACGTGCGTTACATAGCTTCCTGCATTGTAGGTGGAATGGAAAAATACCAAATCGCCAGCCTTTGCCTGTGATAGTGGGATATGCTGTGTTGCGTCATACTGTGCCTGTGCGGTTCGTGGCAGAGTGATACCAGCTTTTCCAAAGCACCATTGTGTCAGCCCCGAACAGTCAAAGCTCGTGTTGGGATTGCTACCGCCAAACTGGTATTTCCAGCCTTGATATTTCAGTGCTTCATTCATAATCGCCTGTACGGTTTCATCATCAAAGTGTGCAACGGTCAGATATTGATTGACTAGCTCTGCATAGAACATATTTCCATAGGCATACCGCCAGCCACCGTTACGCTCTATGGCGATAGGGTTCATGTATGTTACTTTCTTCCCACCCGATTTCTCACGGGCAAAATTCTCCGCTAGGGAAAAGGTGTGTTTCTTTCCGTTTCCTGCCACATATCCTACATAGCCACCGCCATAGTTATAGGACTGTATCGCTACGTTCAAATCCCCGACACCTTGATTTTTGCAGGAAGAAAGCAGGGACGCAAAATACTTGCAACCCTGCTTGATTGAGCTTTCCGTATCTAAAGAGTTGGGTGGTAGTCCCAGACTTTCCGAACTCTGCATAACGTCCTCGGCTGTACCGCCACTTTCCACCTGTATAATGGCAAGAAGCACATTGACGTACTCGGAAATGTCATATTCTCTGGCGTATTTTTCCACCATAGGCTGATGTTTTAACACCTCGGCAGACAGGTTCATGCCTGTAATGGGCGGAGAAAAGCTGTTACCCCCGTCGTCGCTGTCCGCACTAATCAGCACTCCGAAGAAAAGAACGATAGAAAAGAGGATAGGAAAAATGCTTCCCACAATCAATAAATGTCTTATCCTCATTTTTTACGTCCTTTCTTTTCCGTAGTATTTATGGTCGCTTTCTTGATTTTTCGTTCCTTTCTTGCAGTCTGGCGGTTCACTTCCACACCGTTAAGCCTTGTTCCGTGTTGCGGTACAGCGTCAAGGGTTTTCTTTTCCATGTTAGAAGCAAGAGGACGCTCTTTTCCAATCTTTTTCTTTACTGGCTCGCCTGCTTTAGAAGTCGGAACAGTAGCAGGACGCTTGCTGTCCTGCATTTTATCAGCACTAGCTTTTGAAGTGGTGGAAGCAGTAGCTGGTCGCTCATGGGTACGGGTAGCTCCTGCTGTCGCTGATCCGTCCGCCTTTCGCTGTGTCTGTCTTGCTTCCTGTGCCTTTTGAAGCTCCATACGCTTGTCAGCGATATTCTTTCGGTGCTGTTCCTGTTTTTCCATACGTCCAGACTGTCGATTCTGCTGTTCCTGCACCATGCCACGCTTGAAGTCAGATATGCTGGACTTGACGTTTTCCTTTGCGGAATGGACGGCATAGGCGGTCTGGGTAGGCATATCCTTGATGTTTTCCTTGACGGCATTTGCCTTGTCCTTGAATTTATTCTTTGTATCAAGCACCGCACCGACGGCAGAACCAGCTCGTTGCCCCATACTGGAAGCCGTTCTGTTTTCTCTGGACGGTGCTTTTGATTGTCGCCTGTTTCCTGTATCAGCCATACGGTTTCCTGCAACCGCACCAGCACCTAACATTGTGCCAGCACCCACCGCCTTTGCCATGCGTCGCTCCATTCTTCTTGCTCGGTGTCGCATGAACAGGTATGGTCTGTGAAATATCCTGCGTCCCATGTGCTGTGCGTCCCCAGCATTAAGTGAGAACATACTCATAAGGTCGCCCAGCTTCATGTAGATACCAGCGAAACATACTATCTGCAAGAACGCTATCATAAAGAACGGATAGTCGCTGGATATGTTGTAGAACATACTGGAAATACTAAATGCCACCGTAACAATGAGCGTTATCCCAGCCCTTGTCATAATGGTATTGAATACCCGAACGACTGCCTGTTTTGCCATGTTCTCATAGCTGGGTATCATGGAAAGCAGAAAACTGATAGGCAGGAACATAGCGAAGATGATAAAAAGTATCTGGGAAAATATCATCATGCCCGTAAGCAGGAAAATGAATATCGTGATACCCAGATTGAAGATAAGCAGGAAGAACACCATGCCTAGACGATTGACGACTTGCGGTATCGTCAGATTGCTGTTGTCGTTGTTCTCGATTTCTGCCTTGACTACATTCTCTCTTGTCTTTCCGTCCTCGTCGTCGGGACTAGCCGATACTAGAGCTTCCACACGGTCAGCCCCGATTTCCTCTATATCCGAATTGCCGAATTGAAGCAGAAGCCACGGCTGTTGCACCTGTATGGAAAACAGGCTGTCCCTTATCAAGTCCACGCTGTCCCTGCCTTTGCTGTCACTGTCGGGAAGCATTATCTTTGTCCCCAAATCAAGAGAAGCGGTACTGATGTCTGATGAAAAGTCGTTTACCTTTTTGATGTAGTCGGGAGCATAGGCGATAAAGGAAGCAGATAAGATAAACACCACAACAAAGTTGATAACGGCGTGTAATGCCTTGCTGGTTTCTCTCTTTATCAGTCCCGTGTAGGCAACGTAGATACCCACGATAAGGATAATGAGAAGCAGGAAGCCCACATAGAAGCCAGTGCTTCCGAACCCGTTTTCCGTAACGCCAGCTAAGGTCTGTATGCTCTTTCCGATACTATCTGCCATGTCATTGATAAAGTCCAGCTTATACGCCTGCTGGACGACGTACCCCGTGGCGTTGGAAAGATACAGGCTGATAGTCCAGATAAAATTGGTGATACAGTAAAGCCCGTATTGTACGGACTTTCCGATACCGTCCAGCCAGTTCCACGGAAGCCAGCCCCAGCTATTGTCCACATAGAAGTCAAGCTGGTAATTCTCCAACGGGTACTGCGAATACAGGTTGTCCGCATTGACGGTATCATCTACCAGCCCAGAAGCGTGTGCCACCGTCCCCAATAGGGAGAGCAGGGCAATGGTCGTTAGTACCACAATCACAGCTATCTTAAAAAAGCGAAAGAGCTTCTTTCTTGTCAGAAGCCCCTTTATCTTATCTTTCATCACTCCACCTCGCTTTTCACGGGCGGTCTGGTATCAAAGGCGTGCAATAGTTCTTCAAAGACAGGGTGTATCTGTACCACGCCCACACGCCCGTACAAGTCTTGAAGCAGGCATTGTCCGTTCTCCAAATCACGAAGCCTTTTCTGGTTGTTCTCGTCGTCCTTGTCGATACCGAAAAATTCAAGGGTCTGCTTTATCTCGTTGATGTCCGTAGAACGGAAAGCGAATTTCAGCCCGATATTGTTCTTTAGGCTCTCTTTGGACACGTCGCCAGAGGATTGCGTGACAAAGTACACGCCAGCCTGCATAGCACGTCCCGCACGCACCAGCTTGTTTGAGAGGGTTTCGCCCTGTGTCACGTTGAGGAACGCCCACGCTTCATCTAAATCCACGATTTTAAAGATACTGCGGTCTGAATGAATGAAGTCTAAGGCAAAGGTGGAAATGACAATCAGCATAGCCACGGACAGCAGTTCAATGGTCGTGTATTCCTCAAAGGTCGTGTCCTTGTCGGGCAGCACCAAATCTGACACCTGTATGATATTGAGCTGGTTGTCCAAGCTGATAGCGTTAGACACCGAACCGTCAGAGAACAGCAGATGTGCAAAGTCATAGTCCGTAAAGCTGTCGATATGGTCGGCAATGTTGCGGGCAATCGCCGTGTCCTCTCTGCGTAGCTCGTCTATCACATGGAGCAGTCCTCGCTGATCGCTCTGGGTCACGGCTCGCACCGCTTTTCTAAGGACAGGGAATTTCTCGCCGTCCCTAGAGGAAATCCCCGTAAGGAATGTGAGAATGTCTATCGCCAGACTTTCTGCGTCCTTTACATTCTTCATAATCACGAACGGGTCAAGAAGCCCAGCATTTTCCTTATCGCTGGTAAGGTTGACGATATTGATTTCATGGGCTATCTCTGGGAGCGTTTCTTTCCAGTTGCCACGCTCGCTCTTAGGGTCGAGAATGACCGCCTGTCCCCCAAAGAGGACGGAATAATAGACAATCAGATTGTTGCAGAATGATTTTCCACCGCCCAGCGAACCGACAAAAGCGGAAGCCAGAGCGTTTGTGACCGTCCCTTTCACACCTTGACTGGCAAGAGAGGGCTGTAAATAGACGTTTCTTCCCGTGTCCACGGAATAGCCGATATAGATACCTGTGTTTTCTCCTAATTGCTGTGTTGCCCCGAAGCCAAGTCCAGCCAGAAAATCACTCTTGACGTATTGTACATAATCATTGATGTAACGCTTGCTGGCGGGAAGAAATTCAGAGTGAAGCCCCAGCATATCTCCAGCGGGACGAACTAATTTTACATTGAGGTCGTCGTAAAAATCCTTGACCTCATCACAGCGTCGTTTCAGCTCGTCAAGGTCGAGAGCGGACACACGGATAACGTAAGAAAGTTTATACATACTTTCCTTGCTCTGGTCTAAATCGGTTTCCAGCTCGTCCACGCTGTCTAATGCGTCCACCACGTTTGAGCTGGTTTCGCTTCCAGACTGATAGGCGTGATTGTCCAAGTCTTTCAGCTCTTTCTTCTTGTTGCGGACAGTCGATAAGGCTTTTCTGTTCCCGACGATTTCCACATTCATGCTTGTATCAACAGGGAAAGTGAACTGCTGTTGCTGGAAGTAGAAGATTTCTGACGACGGAAAATCCAGCTCGCCCACAATGGCGTTGACGGTAAAGTAGGACACGAAGCTCTCGCTGTCCTCATGTTCCAGCCTTATGTATCGCTGGCTTTCCTCTATCAGACAGCGGGTCGGACGGATAAGGTCGTACTGCTTGATGAGCGTTGCCTTTTTCAGCTTCTTCTTTGGAAGCGAATATTCGTAGTCCTCATACGCCACGCCGTCCCTGCCGTAGATATGCTCGATAAGATACCCGAAGTCGTTCTTATCCAAGCGTCGGAACTTGAAACGGCGGGAGATTTTATTTTCCAGCAGTTTTTCCATTTTCATGTAGCGGTTGATTTCATCATCTGGCATGGAGATAAAGTCGTTCATCAGCGTATGGTTGACCTCATTTAGAAATTCCTTGAATGTCAGAAGCGCCGATTTCTTCATGCTGTCAAGGCTCACTTTTTCCTCTGTCACAATGAGCTTGAAGCCGATAAAAAAGCGGTAGTCTACTTGATTGTCCCCAATCATGCTTACTAACGCTTCCGTCTGTTCATCAATCTTCTGTATCGCCACATCACGAAGTCGCCCCGTCACTAATCTTTTTGACTGTTCCTGTATGCTTCTTATGGAGCTTTCCGTCGCTATCTGCAAGGCGTGTATCTTTCCCTCACGGGACTGTGCGATAAGCTGACGAAAGCTGTCATGGACGATAAACTTCTGCTCCGCTGACAGAAAAGAATAGTTATACGGTATCAGCTCATAGTAGGCGAATACCTCATTGTCCTTGTTCCAGACAAGGTTGTTGTCGATATATTTAATCGGGAACATACATCACACTCCTAACCGCCGTGACGGGTTCGCTGAACACTTCCTTTTCCAGCTTCACGGCATTTCCTGCATAGGTCACTTTTGGTCGCAAGGCAAACGTAATCTGCGATTTCAAGAAGCTGTAAGGCTTCTTGCCGTCAAAGGTCTTTTGACTCATAAACCATGTGAGGGCGACGGGAATACCGAAGTATTTCAGAAATGCCCCCTCGATAAACGATAACGGCGGTAAGTCCCCCAAGAGAATGACGGCAAACTCCGTGATGACAAACCACGTTATCTGGGTAAAGGTAACGGGAAACGGGAGAGTGAAGTCATTGATTGCATACAAGACTTTCTCCACGTTCCAGATACCCGTGTAGCTCTTAATCTTTTTCAATTCGTTTCAGCTCCTTTCGTTGTAATGGAAAAGGACAGCCGTTTTTCAGACTGTCCTTGATAGAAAAAGCTGTCAGTAGCGACCTTGCCTGTCGCTGATCTGCCAGCTCTAATATGGTATCTCGCATATCCCACGGCTTGTTTCAATGAATGTCCCCTCTATGGATAAGTCCCTGCCGTATGCTTCATAGTCGATATAGTTCTGCAACGGTAGCGGTATCTGTCCCAATACCTGCAATTCGTCAATGAAGTAATAGGCAACGTCGGTCATATCCTCGCAATTAGGATAATAATAAATCTCGTCCTTATGCTCGTAGACTTCTTCCAGACTTCCATAGTAGGAAACAAACTCGTCCAGAGCGTCCGTGATATAGTCGGGAAGCTCACAAATCATGTCGTACATCTCGTTGAGTTCTTCAATGGAGATATACTCCCCGATTTCAATAGGGAAGTTGTCGGTATCATGGACAGCGTATTCCTCATAATAGCTGTTCAGCCCGATACGCTCCGAAACATCTTCCTCGTCGATAGGGAAAGAGAACCAGTCCCCGACAAGCTCGCCCTCATTGTACTTGCCAAGATTAGCGATATACACCCTCATGTCGTCAACCACAGGCACACCTCTTTTCTACGGAAGCTCATAGATACCGTGGTCGGTTTCCACAAAGCGTCCGTTGTCGTCAAGATACTGCCCGTAGGCTTCATAATCGAAATAGCGGGTGACGCTCTCACTAAGGGAAGTAAAGTCTGGGTCATTGTTCAGAATGTGGCGGGCAACGTCCGTCATGTTCTTACACCACGAATAATGAATGATGTCGTTTCTGTATCGGTGCAGTTCATCAAGGTTAGTGAAATAACACATCAGCTCCCCGTAGTCCTCTTTCAAGTCAGAGGGCAGGCTTTCATAGGTATGGTACAGGTCGTCGAGCCTTTCAATGGTGGTATCTTCCTGCACTTCATCAGCAAAGGGAAGCTCCTTTCCCGTGATATAGTAATAGTCCGTATCTACATCAATCCCCAGCAGTTCTTCCACCTGTTCTGTGTCGATAGGCAAGGTGAACCAAAAGGCACGAATTTCTCCGTCTGTCGGCTCTCTGGCTTCAATCTGCACACGCATTTCTTCCATGTTTCATCACGTCCTTTCTTTGTAACGCTTCCTGTATGACGGTGTAAGGCACACCGAATACATAGCGTGAAAAATCTTCCAACTGTTTCTTAGGGTAGTCAGACAGGCAAAGGCGTTTCATCTCAAACCAGACCGCACGCTTGTAATAGGGCAGGTCGGAGAGATACGGACAGCCGATTTTTGCCTGCATATCTGTAAAAATATCTTTCAATCAATCACTCCAATCTGAAATTTGAGTATAGAAAAAGCGGTTGATCTCCAAAGGAGTAACCGCTTTGTGTGTGGGATATGAAATTGTTTAATTAAGTTTTATTTTGCCAGCAACTTTAAAAATCTCTTATCATTCATTTGTTCGTTTGTTAAATATTCCCCGTTATAGAACAGAGCATAAGTTGTAATTGGTGTAGGTACATTTTGTGCCTGCTCTTTGCTTTGCAAGTGAATAGCTTTGAATTGTACACCTTTTTCTTTTGCGACTGCTTCTACAACTGGAACATATTTTGCATTAAACGGACACTGACTGGTATAGTATAAAACATATCCTGCTTCATCAATGTGAGGGTGTTTAGCACACTCTTTGAATTTAGGCAAAGGAGCATTTTCATCAAATGATAAACACCATAATTGAATACCATTATCCGCTTCATCACAAACAACAAAACCCTTGTACTTTAGAAATTTAGGGTCAGATAAAAAAGGTTTTTTCTTTTTGAAAGATAAAATACATATTCCCTTTTTCCCCTTATTTTTACAATCATCAATACAAGCATTTAATAAGTCAGTTGAATATCCATGTCCTTTAAAAGAACCTGCCACCCAAAGACAGTTGATATACATATAATTGTCTGCAACGATAGGATTCCATGCGTTTTCCGCAGGGATATATTCAATAAAACATTTTCCTCGTTCCTTGCTCTTTAAGAATACTAAGCCTTCTTCAAATCGTTCTTGTAGCCAAGCCTTTTTTGATGATACTTGAATATCATTGTTATTTGAAATTGCACAGCATATATGCTCTTTTTCTAAATTCTCGTTAGTTACTCTAATATACTCCATATACATTCCCCCTTTCCATACTGGAATTACTTTTCTAATACTTTCTTTAAATCTACAACAAATCGTGCTTGCTGTTTTTTTAAATATGATTTTACAAACGGCTTCATAAAGAATTTCTTTGGTGTTACCTGCTCTGTAAAATCAATCTTCGTTTTATCGTCTATGGAAGTAAAAATGCCAATCCAGTGTCCTTTCATATTGCTATTTTCCATATCAAGTTCCCAACGCTCGTGAGGTTCTACAACAGTGATAGTAAAGGTAGTAGGAAAGCCATCTTTGGTATATTCAATAAATTGTTCTTCATTTATTACTTCCGTCTTACTTAAATCACTTCGCCATTGGTTATATTTATCAACTGCTAAAACAGTTTCCCAAACCTTATGAACATCACTATCAATAATGTGTTTGATATTTGAAGTTGTCATTTTTGCACTTCCTCTCAAATTAACATTTTTTGATTTATTCCAGTTAATCACTCCGCACTTTCAACTATGAATTTTACACTTCCCTTTGTTTTTTCTCCTGTTACTGTTACTGTATATGTTCCGCTTTCTTCTACCACAACATCATAGTCTACCGAAAAGAAAATACCCTCACTTTCAGCAATGGGTTCATCATCATTTTTCTGAATTTTATATGATAACTGACCGTCCTCAATTACAATTTCTGTATGAATAGTATCTCCAGCTTCAAGAACTAAATCTTGTGAATCAGTAGTATTAAACGCTGTATATTCCATAATTAGTTGCTTGTCATTTCCTGTTCTACTTCCGTTGAAATCTGGCGAACAGGCAGTTAATGCTATAACAAGAAATAGAACACTAAAAATAGTAATTATTTTTTTCATTGTATGTTCTTCAACTCCCAATTTGTTAATCTCCATACTCATATTATATCAGTTGAAAATCAGTCATTCAATGAAATTTATAGTATAGCTATCTTTTATTTTTCCATAAAATCACTCCAATCTGAAATTTGAGTATAGAAAAAGCGGTTGATCTCCAAAGGAGTAACCGCTTTGTGTCGGAATATGAAATTGTTAAATTAGGATTTAAAAAACAATTACATACCAACTATTTTTCTAACTGTATTCGCCGTTCTTATCGTCAATTTATTGCTGATATTTGCGCTTGCCGTTTTAGACCACCAGTTTGTTTTTTGATAGTCTTTCCGGCTGAAAGACCAGAATACCGTTTCTTTGTATTCCTCTATCTTTTCTAATCCCTCTTTAGGCTCTCCAATTTCGTTATATACATCTTTGAATGTAGCGGGCGGCATGATAAAGATTAGATTGTCATAAATCTCCTTATTTTCATCTCCCCACCAGTCGGGGGCATGATACAAAATGTCCTCAATTTCTTCCTTTGATATGACAAAGACAGGAATATCTAAATGAAACTGATTTTTAATCGTTTCCTCAATTCGGTTTGTAATCTTGATTGTATCGACTTCATTGCTTGAAAAAATTACATTACCGCTATTCAAATAGGTTTTGACTTCTGCATAATTCAGGTTTTCAAAACCTTGCTTTAATTCTGCCATTGACACTTTGTTTTTGCCGCTTATATTGATACCTCGCAATAAGGCGATATATCTTTTCATATTCTTAACCACCTCTACAACTTCCAATTTGTTAATCTCTATACTCACATTATATCAGTTAAAAATCAGTCATTCAATGAAATTCATATCGTGACTATCTTTCATTTTCCCATAAAATCACTCCAATCTGAAATTTAAGTATAGAAAAAGCGGTTGATCTCCAAAGGAGTAACCGCTTTGTGTGTGGGGATATAAAATATTAAGTATCATCTATTTTTGGATTTACGATATACAATAACAATTACTAAAGAGAATATAATAATTACCGTATTCGCTACAATAGTTCCAGTCCATGTCCTCATAGTATTACCAAGTAAGGAAGATGTAGCATTGAACATAGTATGGAAAAGAATGTATATGAATACATATCCTTTTCCTGCAATTTTATAAATTGCACCTCTAAAGAAACTTAAAGCCATAACTTGTATACTAAACATCCAAAAGTTAATTATACCCTCATAATGGCTAGTTCCATGAATGAAAAAAAGAGGAATATGCCAAAAAATCCAAATAATTCCAACTAAAATTGAAGAAATAATAAAGTCATATTTTTTATCAAGTCTAGGCTGTAATACGTATGTCCAACCGGCTTCTTCCAGACCACCAATAAAGAGATTACCCGGAAGTGAAAGAAAAAGCATATAAAACGGTAGTGTTATATCTATTTGACCAGATATGAACATATGTATCCCAAAGTATAATATAAGTCCTATTAGTATAACGAGATAAACGGATATTTTATTTTTCCAATAAAAAATATTATTTAGCCATTCTTTTAAATTTGCTACTATATTATTCTTTCTTAAAATAACAAACGAAGCAATAGCAGGAGATAAAATATAAATAGCAAAAGGAATATTCATTGCAAATTGTTGCAATGAACTAACCAGACTATAAACTCTATATCCAAATTGTCCAAGAATAATCAAAACACCAGAAACACCGTAAGCAATGCAAAAGGTCAAGGCGGTAAATTGTAATATGATTTTTTTGTCTGACAATTATCCGTCACCTCACAATTCTTATACTGGCTTAATTAAATTTGCTTCTAAGAGAGTTTCAAAAGTATTTACAGAACCGCCATGTTCAATGATTTTTCCATTTATAACTCTGTCTATATTGACACCCGTAAATGATAATTTCTTATGCGTGGGTTTAATACCTATCCATTCGCCCTCATGTGTACCTGTCATTATAAATTCAGAAATTACATATTCCTTATCGCTGAATTGACGCACTATTTTCATTGTATAGTCAGGATAAGTCCTTTTTACAGCCACAAGATGTTGTTTCATGCCGTCCAATCCTAAAGGTACAATTTTATCTCCAAGATTTAGAACACAATTTTCTGATACATATTTAGGGAGTTCTTCAAGTCTATTTTCTGAAACAATCTTCTCATAGAAATTCTTTACAATCATTTTATCTTTCATTTTTTACCCTCGCAAATTTAATTTATAACTCCATACTTACATTATATCAGTTGAAAATCAGCCGTTCAATGAAATTCATAGTGTGACTATGTTTTATCTGAATACCATTCCGTCACCCCCTTTCATTCCCCCTATGCCCGAACTCCCATAGGGGGACAGGTAAGTTTGCGTGACCGCAAACTGCTGATTGTTACGCTCCAATGATACGGTTGAACAGCTCTAACAGCACGTCCTTGACACCGCCTGCATTGAATACCAGCCCGACGGCGATTAAGGCAATCACAAGGAAGCCGATTAACTTAGAAAACTCTCTCTTAAATCCTAAGTAGATACCGATTACCACGATTGCCATTAACACAAGGCTCTGTGCGTTGCTTAAAAACCAGTTGTACAAATTTTGTCCGAAATTCATTCTTTATCAATCCTTTCTTTTTTGATTTCTTCCATTTCTTCGTCAGCCATTTTGCTGACCTGTGCGATACACATAAGGACGACGCCGATACCCATTCCCAGCGATACCAGCACTAAGTCCTTGACAAGTTCTGCCATAATCTCAATTCTCCTTTACTCTGTGATAAGTTCCTCTGTGTCCGCTGTCTGCTGTCGGATTATCTGCAAGTGCTTTTCCGTCAGCTTTGCGTTGTCCTCAATCTCTTTCAGATAGCTTGTGCTGTTGCCAGCGTCTATCTTTTTCAGCATTTTCAGCGTAGGGGCGACCTGTCGGCTTATCCAGCCCAGCGTCCTTTCCAGCGTGTAAGGTTCTGGGTCTGTCGTCAGCTTGATAGGCGGGCGGTCTTTCCCGATAAACCACGCCCAGCGGTCATTGAGCTTCCAGTCTGTCTTTCGCTTCTCTGGTTCTCTGTCCACGAAGCGGATATAGTGATTGATGATAGAAAATGCCGTCTGTTCTGCGTCATAATGGGTCAGCAGTTCACGGACGGCATAATAAGCTCTTTCATCTTTCAGTCGTATCTCGAAGCGGTTCTTTATCGGAGCTTCCTCAAGCGGTATTCCCAGCTTTGCGTACTGCTCGTAGTTCTTCTCATAACAGCAGAAGTAGACTTCCGATTTCAGAGAGCCGATATACAGCGTGTGTCCCATGCCCGCCTTGTCCTGCTCGTTGTGCTTCACCAGCTCGCCCGAAGCATAGGACTTGAAAGAGCGGAACAGGGAAACACATTCCTCACGGTTGCATTTGGCGGTCAGATCTGGAATATCCAGTATGCCCGCCCTGTCGTTAATCGCAAGGTCAAGGCGTTTCATCACACCGCCCTCAATGAGTGCGTCCATGAGGAAGTCGTACCAGCTACGCCCCTGTGCCAGCAGATAGCTTTCAAACTGGCGACAGCCTTTTCCTTTCAGTTCCAGAAGCGTGCCTTTTTCCTCATCTTGTGAAGTATAGACGAACACATCACCCAGATAGTAATGCTCTGTGTATTTGTAGTGTCCATAGTCCTCATGGAGCATATAGTCCATGTTGAGCTTCAATATATCTTTGATAACGTGCTGTATATCCAGCGTGGGGAAACGGATACGCACATAGTCGAACAGCAGGAACATGGGAGCGTCGGGATTGAATTTCTCGACCGCTTCCATGAGCTTGTCCTGCATATCGTCTGTGAGCTTGACCTTTCCCGTTTCGATACGGTTCAAGTGTTCACGGCTGATACCAGCCATGATTGCAAGCCTTGTCTGGGATACGCCGTAAGATAGGCGTTTCTCTTTCAAGGCGGTTATAAAGGTGCTTTCATTCAGCCTGCATACCCCCAATCGTGAAAGTGTGATATTTTCCGCCGATTGTCACAGTCAGCCATGAGTAAGGGAAAACCCTTATGCCTAGCGGGATTTCCAGACTTTTTGACCGTAGTTTCCAGCGGAATTGTGCCCCTCTGTTAGATACCGAGGGGCTTCTTTCGCTGGCGTGGCTTACGCCACACCAGCAAGGCTAGTCCGTTCCGTCGCCTTTCGCTTCGCACGTCGCCGTCCCGTCCTGCCTTATGAGGACGAGAGAACCGATAGCTTGTAAAAAGTCATGCTCCTTTGGAACAAGGGGAGTATAAAATTCCGATATGACACTTGTACCTACATCACAATAGCCACGCCCTTTGATACGCTTCTGGAAAAACTGTTTCTTTACGTCGCTTCCAAAGAGCATACCGTAGCCTAGCTCACTGATACGCCCCAAGCCCACACGGAAGTTGAAATTATCTCTGATACCGTCTGAAAAATACTTTGCGTCGGGACGCTGGCAGGCGACAATGAGGAAATAGCCCGCCTGTCTGCCAAGCATGACGATTTTCTTTAGTTGGCTTAAAAGGCTCATGCTTTCCTTTGTCCCCAGCATTTCCAAGAACGCCACATACTCATCAAAGATAAGGAAGCAGGGCGGTAAACCCAGATAGGCATAGTTCTCACCCGTCTTATAGTCTGGGTGCTGTTTCATTTCCTCGCTTCTTGCTACCATGCCCTCATAGAACGCATTGACACACTCTATCATATCTTCTTTTGTGTGGTACACGTTATCCATGACCGTACCCAAGTCCGCAAGATCAGCGTTCTTAGGGTCTAAGATGAAAAGCTGTGCGTTGGTCTGTAAGAGGGCTTCAATGATTGTCAGCAGAAAATAGGTCTTTCCACCGCCAGTCCCGCCACAGATAAGGGCGTGAGGGAGTGCGTCATATTCCCATGTAAGGTTCTTCATCAGACGCAAGCCCCCGTTTTCAGCCTTTACCTCGTCAATCGTGATACGGTTCGCTATCATGTCATAGAGCAGGGTGTACTCGATATAGCCGTCATGGAGCGTCTTGTCGATCAGCTCACAGTACAACCCGCTTTCCAGTTTATCTTCCAGTCGCAAAAGCTGGTCTTGATACTTCCCCAAAGAGATTTCACAGCGGATATGGAGCAGTCCTGTGTCCATTTGATAATAGATTTTAGGAAACCAGACGATTTTTTCCCTTGATCTGCTCTGCAGGTCAGTGAAAAAACCGCTGTCCTGTACGGTCTGGGCTTCATACCACTTATTGTCCAGTATCATGCGTGCCAGTTTTTGACGGTGCAGGAGCTTCTTAAAGCTGTCATGGAAGAAGCGGTAATAAAGAAAAGCGACCAATGTACAAACACCAGTCGCTATCCCTATGGTTATGAAGTTGTATGTGGAAAGCGTCACGCCATTATCAAGCAAGCTGAAATGCTCCCAATCGGTACGCAAAAGCTGTCCCATGTTCAGTAGCAGGAGAACCACCACGAGCAGGAGCAGGAGCGTACCTGTACAAAAGCGGTACACAAGGTTCTTGTCGCTGGCTCTGATACGCTTTCCCTTGTATTTGTATAGGTTCATAAACACCCCTTTCTGAATATAGAAAAAGCGGTTAATCGTATAGACTAACCGCTTTATTTCTAAAGAAACCATGTCCAGTTATATAGTAGGAAATTACTTGCACAAGCTAACACTAAATAAATAACTGGCTCCGAATTTCCCAATGAAATAGTTCGCTGTTTTTCTTTTTTGTTAAAGAAATGATTTCCAATCAGTTTCCACACAACATATCCTAAAACCGCACCTAATGTATTCATCAGCAAATCATCAATATCTACCAAACGATTAGTTGGTAATTGAGCAAATTCGATAAATACTGAAAACACTAATCCTGTTAGGGCGACTTTTATTGGATTTCTAAAATTTTTCCATATATACGGCAATAAAAATCCCAATGGCATAAGCATAATTATATTCATGCAATAAGTAAATAAACCATCTGACTGAAACGGGATAATTCCAATATTTGCCTGTTGAAAAGTTTCAATCAGCCCGCCTTTTGAAATGATGTCCCATACAGAGCCGATACCCGTAACAGAAAAAACAAGCCATACATAAATCATCATAGTGTATGTCCAAAAATAATGTGTAGAAGTTGATTTTCTCTTACACAACAATAAAACTACTTGATACAGCATTACTGGAAATACAGTTAAAATGATTGGAATAATCATCATTAAAATCACTATCCTCACTCCTCTCTGAAACTATGTACAATATTTTACTATATTATTCTGAAAAAATTTCAAAGATAAGCAAAATAGTTTCTTAATTTTATCCTACAATTTTATTTTTTCTGCTGTCCCTGTGGAGCGTGGTGCTGTGGATTGCCTGCGGGCTGACCGCCTTTATTTTTCAGTACAATGTCGTCTGCCTTGATGTACCATTCCACGTCTGCCCCTCGGTAGTTGGCGTTTGCCACCGTATCGGCAACAGGATTGATAAGCTCCACCTCGGCATTGTACGGGTAGTCCTTGACAGGGATTTCCGCTGGGATAGATACCTGTATCGTGCGTTCCTGCTGACTGCACTTCAAATCATAGGTTCTACGCTTGATTTCCTCGCTGGTCGTCCCGTCCTCATTCTCCACTCGCACTTCATGTCTAAGTGCAGAGAATTTCAGCACTCCAAACGTCTTTTCCTTATCTAACACAATTCCATTCGCTAATCTCATAATCTGTTATCCCCCTTTACTTACTTTCCTCGACTGGAAGCATATCATCAGCCGTTAAGATATAGTTTGTGTAGCCACGACCTCGCACGTTCTTTCCCTCGGCGGTAATCTTAGGATTGACGAGCTTGACTTTCTGCTCATACTTGAAACGCTTCTCCCCAGCCTTTGCGGGAAGCACCACGATAATGTCGTCGGCTCTCTGAATGTCGGAATACAGGTTATAACTTCTCGTTACGGGGACAAAGCGACCATTGACACGCTGTTGCTCCACGTCATTTTCTCCTGCAAACTCCAAGTTACCAAAAGTCTGTGCCATGTTAGGCACGATATATTTCAATTTCATGTGTTCATACCTCATTTCTTTCTGTGATTGATATGTGGGGAGCTACACTCCCCACGCCCCTAGTGGACTGTTCTTTTCCGTCAATCCGCAAGCAGATTAACAGAAAAGGAACAGTTTAAATTTTCATTTCCTGTTATAAGTACATACGGCGGGGAACGTGATTTCTTCATCATAAGCAGACCATTCGATTATGAACGTCTACGCTTGAAGAAATATGTTCCTGCCACGCCTGCACCAGAGAGAACAAGAAGCCCTAAGAATAAGGCAATGTTTGTATTATCGCCTGTCTTTGGAGCGTCTGTTGTCTTGTTCGGTGTATCTGGTGTGGTCGGCTGTTCCGGTTCTGTTGGTTCTTCCGGTGTTTCTGGTACTTCTGTGATTGTCACCGTCTGCCCGTCGTCCTCAATGTCCTTATGCTCTGTAACCTTAGTCGGTTCATCTGGATTGCTCAAATCGTATAATTCCTCAAAGGTCACAAGTTCTTTCCCGCCAAGCTCGGAAGCGTCGAATGTAAAGGCAATCTGGACTTCCATGCTTTCACTGTCGGCAGTAAAGGTATAGTCATTCTCGACACGTTCACCATTGATGATAAGTTCTGCATTTTCGTCCTTAATCATCTGCCAGCCTTTGAGCTGATACTTTGTGCCGATTTCCAAGCCGTCAAGAGTAACGGTATCAATGATTGTCACGTCTTTTCCAGCTTCAATCTCTTTCTTTCCGTCCTCGCTGGTCGCTGTGGTATGGATAGAGATGATACGCTCTGTGATAAGCACAGTCTGTCCCTCGTCGTCAATGTCCTTGTGTTCAGCCACCTTTACAGGCTCGTCCTCATTGGAAAGGTCGTAAAGTTCCTCAAAAGTTACAAGGTTCTTGCCACCTAAATCAGACGCATTGAATGTATAGGAAATTTCCACTTTCATTTCTTCATCATCAGCAGTAAAGGTGTAGCTGTTCTCTACACGCTGACCGTCAATAAGAAGCTCGGCATTTTCCTCTTTCAACATCTGCCAGCCTTTAAGCTGATATTTTGTGCCTTTTTCCAGCCCATCAAGCGTAACCGTGTCAACGATTGTTACCTCTTTGCCAGCCACGATAGATTTCTCGCCGTCCTTGCCTGTGGCTGTGGTATGGATAGAGATTTCTTTCTCGTATTCATCAGTAAGCGTCCCTAAGTCAACGGTCACATTGTTTCTGGACACCACGATTTCAAAAGGTGGGATAAGCTCAAAGCCCTTGTTGCTCTCACAGCGTAATTCCTCAATGATATAGGTATCGTAAATCAAAGCACCTTTGCTGTCGTCTGGCTCGCTTGTTCCAAACCAGATACCGTCCTCGCTGGTCTTTCCTGCGTTGGTGTTGTTCTTATGGGAAGCCCAGTCGGAAGAAGTGGAGAACTGCCCGTTATCATCAGTTACGATAATGTGGCTCTCACCTGTGGTCTTGCTTGTGATCCTAAACGGAACTCCCGCAAGACGTTGGTGTGTGCCAGCACCAATCTTGACACCCTCTAGGTCGCCACGCTTCACTTGATTGTAGATTGATGTGTCTGTACCTGTAAGGTCAACGATTTTCCCGTCCTCTGTGATTTCAAATTCAATCGGTTCTGCACCGTCAGTCAGATAGCCCTCTGGAGCTTTGCTTTCCTCAATACGGTATTTCCCGTAAGGGAGTAAATCAGCAGAAGTAGAAGCCACGCCCTCAATGTCGGTAAGGATTGTCTTTACCACGTCACCTTTATTGTAGAGCTTTCCCTCAACAAGTACGGCATTATCATTCAGAGAGATGATTTCAAATTCAGCGTCTTTCAAGGTCGCACTTCCTTGACCTTTGGTATCACTGGTTTCCAAATCTCTTTTCTGGATTTTTACACCGCCACGGATAACCTTGTCTGATACATGGTACTGATTGCTTCCAGACAGTACGGCAAGGTCGCCGTCCTCGGTAATCTGTGTAAGGTACATTCCTTTAATCTGTTCCTCACTGCCATTTGCCTGCATATACGCACCATCAAGAAGATAACCGTTCGGAGCTTTTGTTTCCTCAACGGTCAGCGTTCCTAAAGGAAGCACGTTCTTTCCGTCCTGTGTATAGAAGCTGTCCCCAGATACCTTGTATTCATCAGAAAGGTGGGAAACATAATGGATAGTGCCGTCGCTGTCCTTTTCAGCGATTGTCTTTGTCACCCATGTCTTTGTAGGCTCGCTAGGAAGATTGTCAACGGTATAGTGTCCTGCATAGAATTTCCATGTGAACTCCGCACCCTCTAAGGAAGCGTCGCCCTGTGGAGCGTCTTTCTGTGTTTCCATGTCAATCTTGAATAATTCAATCAATGTGTCTGTAACCTTTGGTGTGTCTGATACATTGAGTGTTGCTGTCTTTCCTGCTTCCACATTTAAGGAATAGACTGTGCTGTCCACCTTATAGCCAGCAGGAGCGGAAAGCTCTTTGATGTAGACTGTGCCAGCCTTTACTTCCACGGTATCAGTATTTCCGCTGTTATCAGTCGTAAGGGTGGCAAGCTGTTTCGTACAGTCCTTATCAGAATAGACACCATAAGTCGCACCAGCGATAGAGTAAAGTCCGTTTCCGTGGGTAATGCTGGCATTACTGGAAGTCTTTTTCAATGTGGCATTTCCAACGGCAAGTTTCGCCCAGAACTGTCCAATGTCCTGTCCCTCGCCAGAGTAGATATAACCGCCACATTCATAGCGTCCTTTGTTCTCGCTGGCAAAGGCTTTCGCCCCAGCGTAAACCTCGTCCTGTATAGCTTTTGGAATTTCATCATAGGAAGCTCTGACGTTATCGCATTGCCAGCCAAGATGAACGCTCAATCTCTGCCATACAACGCACTGTTTCAAAAGATAGATATGCTGACTGCTCAATCCGCTGTGGCTCTGCACATACTGATTAACATACTCGATTGAGAGGGCAACATCTGAAATCTGGTCGTAGCTCATGCGTGTGCTTGCGTCGGCTCTGGTCTTGTAGCCGTTGCGGAAGTTGGTGTTAATATCCACGCAGAAAGCGTCCTCGCCCTCAACGGTCATGTGTCCCTCATTGAATGTCGAACCGATAGAACCGTCATTCATTACTTTTTCAACGATACCGACACGCTCTGCACTTTCTGTCCAGTATTGCTTCTCGGAAGCGTGGACTGCCGTTGTCGGCAAAGCGGTAACGATAGTCGCAAAGGCAAGAAAGCCTGTGGCTAATCGCTTCAATATCTTTTTCATAGCTTTTAAAATTCTCCTTTCGTTTGGATATAGAAAAAGCCGTCCATTTCTGAACGGCTGGAAATAGAAAAGGAACGTCAATATCGGCGTTCCATAATCTACTTACGATATTCAATTTTAATCTTTTCAATACTGATGTGCTGTACCATATCTTTGCATATCTGGGATTTCTAACGTATCAAGGCTCATTCAATGGTAGTAAAACCGTAGTAATTTGAAGTATTTCAATCCTTGAATGTGCTGATAAGTACAGTGTTTTAGCGGACAATCAGATTTTTAGTTGTTTTTTGTAAAAAAAAATAGAGCGGAAAATTTAATATTTCATTACAACGCAATGCCGGTGAGTCAAAATGACCCACCGGCAAAACACATATTTCAAATCATTCCCGAAACGCTTTTTAAAACGCTTACAACCGCCTAAGTTCTTCTGCTCTTTCCAGAACTCCTTCCCATTGCTTCTCACTTAACAGCTCTGGCTTTTGCATACCTTCCAAGCCACTAAAATCTATTCTCAGTTCTTTTTGAGCAAGAACTGCCGTATCATATAATGACACTATTTCATCCGTTGTCTGTGACATTACATTCCGATCATCTCCAAATGTATGATCATGATCGAATAACGGACAGTATCCAACTAATTTCCCACTGGTATTTTCCATCAAAAAGCCCCAGTTCTGCTCATGTCTGTCATTATTGTTCAAAATGTAATCTGCGACCTGCATCTCTAAATAAGCCTTCCGATCTAACTTTTCTGCCTCTTTGTAAGCATTCACTCCATACGATTCACAAAAAATTTTAAATTCTTCAAAGGTAACCATTGCAACATCTTCTGAGGTAAACAGTTTTGATTTTACAATTCGCTCTCCTACCCCCTCAATCCACCCACGTCTTTCTTCTGATAAATAAGATGCAATTTCATTTTCCTCTGAAACTTCATAATGAATATGATTGATGTGAAGCGCGGTCAAAATCTCATCGGCAGGGATTTCATATTTCCCCACTTTATGAAGAAATAAATCTTCTCCTTGCCGAATCCATCCTTTCGCACTTGCTCCAAATGTCGTTAATTCCGGAGTATGAATGTTTTTCTGTTCTTTTATCTCTCTAAGTTTTAGCCGGACTTTTTTGCCTTCTCCGGTTCCTTTTTTACTCTCACAGTATTCTATCTTTCAGCTTT
>ERZ894251.314-NODE-314-length-29747-cov-19.871245_pt1 | contig 29747 bp, 26 predicted proteins | sample MGYA00380301_ERZ894251 | MGnify/ENA primary metagenome ERZ894251 (study PRJEB32331, sample SAMN06328418) | human gut metagenome | biome: human gut microbiome; feature: stool | host: Homo sapiens | collected 2014-02-13 ... | reverse complement strand
CTATTATAACTGCCGGGACGCTGCCAGTGAAATTGCCGATATGCTCAGCCAGATGGAGTTTGACGCGGGCGAACAGGCCCAGCTGGAACAGCGGCTGGATGTGCTGTACCGCCTGCGGCAAAAATACGGGCGCGACGAGGCCGGGCTGCTTGCCCTTCTGGAAGAGGCAAAACAGGAGCTGGCCGGTATCGAGCACGCCGGGGAAGAGCTGGAAAAACTGTACGACCGGCAGGCTGCCCTGTACGAAAAGGCCAAGGCGCTGGCCGACGAGTTGACTGCGCTGCGCCTTTCTGCCTATGCCAGGTTTGAAAAACAGCTGACACAGGCGCTGGGCTTTTTGAATATGCCCGGCATTCGCTTTGCCCTGAAACATCATACGGGTACGCTTGGCCCCACCGGGCAGGACACTGTGGAGTTCTATATCTCCACAAACCCGGGTGAAGAGCCAAAGCCGCTTGCCAAAATAGCATCCGGCGGCGAGCTGTCCCGCATCATGCTGGCGGTGAAAAGCGCCCTGGCGGAAAAGGACGCGCTGGGCACTGTGATTTACGATGAGATTGATACCGGGGTGTCTGGCCTGGCCGCAGGGCGCATTGGCGAAATGCTGCACAAGACGGCAGGCGGCCGCCAGGTTATTTGCATTACGCATACGGCACAAATTGCCGCGCAGGCAGATACGCATCTTCTTATTGAGAAAACCGTGCACGACGGGCGCACCTATACCCAAATTCGCGCGCTGGATATACCCGGGCGCCAGCAAGAGCTGGCGCGCATGATCTCGGGCGACAAGGTGACGCCTATCGCGCTGGAAAATGCGCGGGAAATGCTGCGCATGCGCAATGCTTGACAAGCGTGTGCCCGGCAGGTATACTAAATATCGTTACATGCAAAGAAGGGAACAAGTACCCATGCGGCACCCTGGCAAAGAGAGCCTCTGGCTGGTGAAAAGAGGGGCAGGGCGCGTGGCGAATACATCCCGGAGCAGCACGTTGAACGGCGCGGAAGCGCCCAGTAGGCCGTGACGGGTGCGCCCGTTAAAGCGCAGTGTGCTGGCTGGCACACGTGAGGCCGCCGCCGTGAGGCTGCGGTGAACAGAGGTGGTACCGCGTTTCTTTCGCCCTCTGCCAGAATTGGCAGAGGGCTTTTTGTTTGCTTTCTGCCGCATTTCACAGGAGGTTTTTTCATGACAATCTATGACGAACTCAAGGCCCGTGGCCTCATTGCGCAGGTGACGGACGAGGAAGAAATCAAGGAACTGATCAACAACGGCAAGGCAACGTTCTACATCGGTTTCGACTGCACTGCCGATAGCCTGACGGCCGGGCATTTTATGGCGTTGACGCTGATGAAGCGCCTTCAGCTGGCGGGCAACAAGCCCATTGCCCTTTTGGGCGGCGGCACCACCATGATCGGCGACCCCTCCGGGCGCACCGACATGCGCAAGATGCTGACGCGGGAAGATATTGACCACAACGCCGAATGCTTCAAGCGCCAAATGGAAAACTTTATTGAGTTTGGCGAGGGCAAGGCCATGATGCTGAACAATGCAGATTGGCTGCTGTCTTTGAACTATGTGGAACTGCTTCGCGAAGTGGGCGCCTGCTTCAGCGTGAACAATATGCTGCGCGCCGAATGCTACAAGCAGCGCATGGAAAAGGGCCTCTCCTTCCTGGAATTCAACTATATGATCATGCAGAGCTACGATTTTTACCACCTGTTCCAGCATTACGGCTGCAACATGCAGTTCGGCGGCGATGACCAGTGGAGCAATATGCTGGGCGGCACAGAGCTGATCCGCCGCAAGCTGGGTAAGGACGCCTACGCCATGACCATCACGCTGCTGACAGATTCTCAGGGCAAAAAGATGGGCAAAACGGCTGGCAACGCCGTGTGGCTGGACCCGAACAAAACAAGCCCCTTTGAATTTTACCAGTATTGGCGCAATGTAGACGACGCCGATGTGATGAAGTGCATCCGCATGCTCACCTTCCTGCCGCTGGATCAGATTGACGAGATGGACGCCTGGCAGGGAGAACAGCTGAACCGTGCCAAAGAGATTCTCGCCTTCGAACTGACGAAAATGGTGCACGGCGAGCAGGCCGCCGAAAAAGCGCAGGCGACGGCCAGAAGCCTGTTTGGCGGCGTGGCCGATGCCGAGAATATGCCCGCCACTGTTTTGAAAGCAAGCGATTTGCAGGCCGGTTCGCTCAGCATTCTGGATGCCCTTGTGGCCTGCGGCCTGGCCTCCAGCAAGGGGGAAGCGCGCCGTCTGATCCAGCAGGGTGGCATCTCTCTGGACGGGGAGAAAGTGGCCGACCCCACCACAACCCTGGCCGCCGGGGCTCTGGCAAAAGGCATTGTGATAAAAAAGGGCAAAAAGGTATATCACAAAATTACAGTAGAGTAAGAAGCAATTTTGAAACAAAAGGGAAAGCCCCGGGCTCGGTTAGCCGAGCCCGGGGTTTTGATATAATTCTGTAAGGATGCGCCCAATGGAAGGCAGCTTGTCCGGGAAGGCGTCCAGCTCCTGCCCGGTAAGCAGGCGCGCATCGCACACTTCTTCCGCCTGCAGGCAAAGCGCGCCGGGAACAAGGCCAGGCACCTGCACCTCGTATATGTCCATCAACATGTTTTTTTCGGGAAAGGCCAGGCGCCCTTTGCGGCAAAATGCCGCGGGCGGCGGGCAGAGGCCCGTTTCTTCTTGCAGCTCACGCCGGGCGGCCTCTTCGCTTTTTTCCCCTGCCTGCACGCCGCCGCCCGGAAATTCCCACAAAAGGGGCGCCGTCTTGCCCGGTGCGCGCCGGGTGACCAGCCATTTTTCACCCGCCCGCACCACAACGGCAACGGCAAGAAAGTATTCGCCCTTTTTAAGCTTTGTGCCTCTGGGCACAAAGCGCCCTGCCAGCCGGCCGTCACGGGTGCGAATATCCAGATATTCCATAAAACCCCTCTTTCCACCAAGCTACCGCACAGGGCGCGCCGGTGTTTCTCGGATGTGCGGGCAGCCATCAGCCAAGCTGCAAATATTCCTCGCTGATGTTTTCCTGCAGCACCTGTTCTATATACGCACGGGTAAACACTGCATTGTTGGCATGGCAGCCATGGGCGGCAGCAAGCTCATCGGTGTAATCTTGAAGCAGATACACACGCGCATTGGCAAAGCCCGCGTCATAGTGCATCACCACGGGGACAGCCTTTACATGATCCACAACGGTCTGGCTGGCCCCATCCGGCTGTGTTGTCTTGGTGATATCAAACGTGAGAATGATGCCAATCAGGTTATCTGCCTGAACTTGGGTAGATACAAAATTGCCCAGAGAATAGGCCACAGGCACCTGACGGCCATCTGCGCTTGCCAGCGTTTCAATGGCCTGAACCACATGCGGGTGTGTGCCAATGATGATATCTGCGCCCCAATCTGCCATTTTTTGCGCCAGCGCGCGCTGGGCATCGTTTACCACATGGCTGTTTTCCGTCCCCCAGTGCACACCAACCGCTACCACGTCCGCCTGCTGGCGGGCCAGTTCAATCTGGTGCTGAATGACATCCTCCTGCGAGGTGTAAATAATATTGGCCTCGGCCCCCTGAGGCGTGGGCAGGCCGTTGGTCGATTCCGTATAGGCCAGCCAGGCTATTTTTACGCCGTCCTGTTCCTGAATGGGGATGCGATCATAGTCTGCTTCGCCCTCCCACAGGCCGGTGGTCACCACATCGTCCGGCATGGAGGCCCAAAAACGGCGGGTGGCGGCAATGCCTTCGGCCCCTTTGTCATAGGCATGGTTGTTGGACATGGCCACCACCCGCATGCCAATGTCATACATGTGCTGGCCCAGCGCGGCCGGGGTGCAGAACATGGGGTAAGAAGATGGCGGAAACTCATCTGTAACCAGTGTTTCCTGGTTGATCCAGTTGATGTCAAACCCCTGATAAAACGGGGCGACGTGCTCGTACAAAGCGGTAAAGTCGTACCCGCTGCCGCCCGCGCGCTTTTGCGCCTGAAGGTAGAGGCCGTCGTGTATGAGGTTATCCCCGGTGGCAGAGACGCGCAGCTGCGTCACCTGCGGCTGAGGCTGCGGCGTGGGCTGGGCAGAAACCGTGGAAGCGGGCAGCGCAGTGCTTTCTGCCGGGGTTTGGGGTGCAAACATATGCCAGCACAGCGCCGCCAAAGCGCCCGCACACACGGCACACAAAAGCCACAGCACCACAACGGCAGCACGGGGTTTACGGCGTTTTTTTGAATTCCTGGATGTCATCTAACATATCCTCCATCGTATACAGGCCATGGTTTTGACGGGTGAGCCAGGCAGCGGCCGCAAGGGCCCCCTGTGCAAACCCGATGCGGGAAAGCGCACTGTGGGAAAAGGAAAGTGTCTCATGCTCACAGCAAAAGAGGATTTCATGCTCGCCCACAATGCCGCCGCCTCTTACAGCATGAATGCCAATTTCCCGCCCGCGGGGGCCGCTGGCAGGCCCGCGCCCGAACAAGAGGGCGGCAGGCGGAAAAGCCCCGCCCACGGCATGGGCCAGTTGCAGCGCGGTGCCGCTGGGGGCGTCCCGCTTGCCACGGTGGTGTTTTTCAATAATCTCAATGTCACACCCGGGGGGCAACAGTTTTGCCGCAAGGCGGGCTGCACGGGCCAGCACGGCAACGCCCAGCGACATGTTTGCGCTTTGAAAAACCGGAATCTGGGCGCTGGCCTCTTCCACAGCGGCCTGCTGGGCAGGCGACAGCCCGGTGGTGCACAGCACACAGGGCAGGCCGCGCTCTGTGCATATGGGCAGGGCTGCGGCCACCGCCTGCGGCGAAGAAAATTCAACCAGCACATCTGCCGGAATGCCGCAGGCCGAAAGCCCGTGAAAAACAGGGAAGGCAGAACCTTTTAAGGGGGCGCGGTCCACGCCAGCCACTATGGTTATATCAGGCATTGCCTGTGCCGCGCTTTGCACGGCGCACCCCATCCGGCCTGCAGCCCCCAGCAGCAGCACACGCGTCATACGGCCCTCTCCAAAAGCCCGGCTTTTTCCAGCGCTTCATATAGCATTTCGCGCTTGGCATCATCCAGCTCACCCAGCGGCATGCGGCACGGGCCCACGGGCACGCCCATCTGTTCCAGCGCGGCCTTCACGGCAATGGGGCTTACGTCGGCAAAAAGCGCTTCTATCAATGGCAGATAGTGAAGCTGCAGGCGCAAACTTTCCGTTTGCTTGCCACACGCATACAGGCTGCACATTTCATGCACGGCCCGCGGCACAAGGTTTGCCAGCACGCTGATGGCGCCCACAGCCCCAACAGACAGCATGGGCACAATTTGGTCGTCGTTTCCGGCGTACAGAAAAAGCGCATCGCCACACAGCAGCCTGGTCTTTTCTGCCGCGGCAAGGCTGCCGCCGGCCTCTTTGGCGCCTACAATCAGCGGGTGCCTGGAAAGTTCACGGTAGGTTTCCGGCAAAATGTTCATTCCGGTGCGGGAGGGCACATTGTACACAATCACCGGCAGCCCCGCAGCATCTGCTATGGCAGTGTAGTGGCGCACAAGGCCGGCCTGGTTGGTTTTATTATAGTAAGGCGTCACCAGCAGCAGGGCATCTGCACCGCACTGTTTTGCCTCCAGCGACATGGCAACGGCGTGGCGCGTATCGTTCGAGCCGGTGCCGGCAATGAATGGCACACGCCCTGCAATTGCCTCGCGCGCAAAGGCAAACACCAAAAGGTGCTCTTTATCGTCCAGGCTGGGGGCCTCGCCGGTGGTGCCGCACAGAATAAGGGCGTCGGCACCATGTTGAATTTGGTATTCAATCAACTGCCTGAGCGCGGAATAATTTACACGTCCGTCCGGGTACATGGGCGTCACAAGGGCTGTGCCGCACCCCCGGAAGACAGGTTGTTTCAAAATATCCCCCGCTTTCTGCGAAGCGCCGGGAAACGAAGCTATCAGGCCAAATAGCCCTTTGCGGCCAAAAGTTCAGCCAGCAGCACCGCACCGCCGGCAGCGCCGCGCAGCGTGTTGTGCGAAAGGCACACAAACTTATAATCATACTGCGTATCGGGCCGCAGGCGGCCCACACAAACGGCCATGCCGTTTTCTGTCTCGCGGTCCAGCTTCGTTTGAGGACGGTCCGCCTGTTCAAAATAGTGAATAAACTGTTTGGGCGCGCTGGGCAGGGCCAGCTCTTGCGCAGGGCCTGAAAATTCTGCCCAGGCGCGTTTGATCTCCGCCTCGCTTGGTTTGCGTTTAAAACTGGCAAATACGGCAGCCATGTGCCCGTCAGAACATGCCACACGGAAGCACTGTGCCGTAATTGAGGGGGCGCTGGCCGGCACAATGATGCCATTCTCTATGTGGCCCCACAGCTTCAGGGGCTCCTGTTCGCTTTTTTCCTCTTCGCCGCCAATATAAGGGATGCAGTTATCCACCATCTCTGGCCATGTGGCAAACGTTTTGCCTGCACCGGAAATGGCCTGATAGGTGCACACAAGGCATTTTTCTACGCCAAACGGTTCCATCAGCGGGTGAAGCGCAGGCACATAGCTTTGCAGCGAGCAATTGGATTTCACCGCAATGAACCCGCGTTTGGTGCCAAGGCGGCGGCGCTGAAAGGGGATGACCTCAATGTGCCCGGCATTGATTTCGGGCACCACCATGGGCACATCCGGGGTAAAGCGGTGTGCGCTGTTGTTCGATACCACAGGGCATTCGGCCCGGGCATATGCCTCTTCCAGCGCGCGGATCTCTTCCTTTTTCATGTCGACAGCGCAGAACACAAAATCTACATCCTGCACAACGCTTTGCACGTCTGCTGCATCACGCACAATAAGGTTCTTTGCCGCTTCGGGCATTGGGCCCGGCATAGCCCAGCGCCCGTCCACGGCCTGCTCGTACGTCTTACCGGCAGAGCGGGCAGAGGCGGCCACAACCGTCAGCCTGAACCAGGGATGATGCGCCAAAAGGCTTACAAAGCGCTGGCCCACCATACCGGTGGCCCCCACAACCCCCACACGATATTCTTTCATTCCCATTTCCAAAACGTCCTTTCTTGCCGCGGCTTCCCCATCCTATGCGAAAGGGCAGGGGGCCGTTCCTTTTGATTTCCCACTGAAAAGCCCTTGTAAAACAAAAAAGCCGGGTTGAAAACCCGCTTTCTTTGCAATATAATAGAAACACTGTTTGCTGCACATGCCGCGAAAAAGCGCGATTTTTAAATTATTAACAGTTTACCATTCCGGGATATCTGCTGTCAATGTGAGGGCTTGAAATGATGCAGAAAAGTGACTTTTTCTTTGAGTTGCCGCAGGGTTTGATTGCGCAGGAGCCGTGCGAGCCGCGGGACGCCGCCAGGCTGATGTGCCTTGCGCGCGGCACAGACACAATAGAACACCGCGTGTTTCACGACCTGCCCGCGCTTTTACAGGCGGGCGATCTGCTGGTTATCAACAATTCCAAAGTGCTGCCAGCCCGCCTTATCGGCCATAAAGAGCCCACCGGCGCAGTGTGTGAGCTTTTATTGCTGCGCCAGGTGAGCGGGGACGTGTGGGAATGCCTGGCAAAGCCCGGCAAGCGTCTGAAAACCGGTGCGCAGGTGGTGTTCGGCGACGGCACGCTGAAAGCGCAAATTGAACACACCAGCGAAGAGGACGGCAACAAGCTGGTTCGCTTTTTTTACGACACGCAAACTTTGTATGAAAAGCTGGATGCGTTTGGAAAGATGCCCTTGCCGCCATATATTCGCAAGCAACTGGAAGATAACTCTCAATATCAGACAGTGTATGCCAAAGAGCTGGGCAGCGCCGCCGCGCCCACAGCGGGCCTGCATTTCACGCCGGAGCTGATGCAGCGCCTGAAGCAGGCAGGAATCCAGTTTGCCGAAGTGACGCTGCACGTTGGGCTAGGCACATTCCGGCCTGTGAAGGAAGATAATATTCTGGCCCATAAAATGCACAGCGAATGGTACTCTATCAGTGAAGAGACGGCCCAGGCCATTCGAAGCACCAAGGCGGCCGGGCACCGGGTGATTGCCGTGGGCACCACCAGCTGCCGCACGTTAGAGGCTGCAGCGGCCCGCTATGGCGAAATTCGGGCCTGCAGCGGGGACACCGACATTTTCATTTACCCCGGTTTTTCTTTCCGCGTATTGGACGGCCTTATCACCAATTTTCATCTGCCGGAATCTACGCTTATCATGTTGGTAAGCGCTTTCTATGGTTACGAGCGCACCATGCGCGCATATACCGAAGCGGTGAAAGAGAAATACCGCTTTTTCAGCTTTGGTGATGCGATGCTGATTTTGTGAACGCTTTGGCAAAAGTGGGCCGGGCGCCCGGGTTGCTTTTGTTTAGCCGCCCGGCTTTTGCCGGGGCAACGGGTTGACTTTGCGCGTTTCAGCCCTTATAATAAGAAAAGCGGTGCAGGGGCTGTTCCCGGCACCGCTCGTTTTTTGAACAGGCGAAACAGATTGCTGATGGAAAAGGATGGGCCGGATGTATCGATTGCTTAAAACAGAAGGGAAGGCAAGGCGTGCCAGTTTTGAAACAGTGCATGGCACGGTGCAGACGCCTGCCTTTATGAATGTGGCCACCGCAGGCGCTATCAAAGGCGGCCTTTCGGCGTTTGATTTAAAAGAAAACCATTGCCAGGTGATGCTGTGCAACACCTATCATTTGCATTTGAGGCCGGGCGACGAAAACGTGGCAAAGCTGGGCGGCCTGCACCGCTTTACCCGGTGGGACGGGCCTATTCTGACAGATTCCGGCGGGTTTCAGGTGTTCAGCCTGTCCAAATTGCGGAAAATCACAGAGGAAGGCGTTACCTTTGCGTCCCATCTGGACGGCCACCGCATTTTTATGGGGCCGGAGGAAAGCATGCGCATCCAGGCCAACCTGGGCAGTACCATTGCAATGGCGTTTGATGAATGCATGGAAAACCCGGCAGAATACCGGTATGCCAAAAATTCCTGTGCCAGAACCGTGCGCTGGCTGGCACGCTGCAAGGCAGAGCTGAACCGCCTGAAGCGGGAAGGAATTGCAATCAACCCGCATCAGATGCTGTTTGGCATCAACCAGGGGTGCTGTTATGATGACCTGCGTGTTGAACACATGAAACAGATCCGCGAGCTCGATTTGGACGGCTATGCCATCGGCGGCCTGGCGGTGGGGGAGCCGAAGGAAGAGATGTACCGTGTGATCAGCTTGGTAGAGGAATACATGCCCAAGGATAAAATCCGTTATCTGATGGGGGTGGGCACACCGGGAAATATTCTGGAGGCTGTATACCGCGGGGTGGATTTGTTTGACTGCGTCATGCCCAGCCGCAATGCAAGGCATGGCCACCTGTTCACCTGGAACGGCATTGTGAATATCAAAAACGCCAAATATGAGCTGGATGAAAGCCCGCTGGACGAAACCTGCGGCTGCGAATGCTGCCGGAACTTCTCAAAAGCCTACCTGCGCCACCTGTTCAAAGCCGATGAGATGTTGGGCATGCGCCTTGCTGTCACACATAATCTGTATTTCTACAACACCCTGATGGAAAAAATTCGAACCGCACTGGACGAAGGGCGTTTTGAGGCCTTTTACCGCCAGTATGCCCAACTGCTGGATACCCGCATCTGAAATGCGAAATTTCTGCAAAGCCCTTGAAAGAGCCGCATATTTTCGGTATACTGTATCATGACGTTTAAATCTTGATAGGAGGAATCATTTCATTATGGATTCTAACGTAATGTCTAGTTTGACTATGTTTATCCCCTTGCTGGGCGTATTCGTGATTATGTATTTTCTGATCATTCGCCCGCAAAACAAGAAGGAAAAACAGGCAACGGCCATGCGCAACTCCATTGAAGTGGGGGATGGCGTTACCACGATCGGCGGCATCGTGGGCCGTGTGGCCAGCATCAAAGAGGACACCTTTGTTCTGGAGACGGGGTCTGACCGCGTTAAAATGCGCTTCAAACGCTGGGCCATTCAGGAAGTGGAAAAGCTGCAGCTGGATACGGAAGGCGAAAAGGAAGCCTAAAGTTTGCTTTTTTCTGTGCAGCCCGTTTTTTACTTTTTTCATCACAAGAAAAAATGCCAGCCTCTTAAAGAGGCTGGCATTTTTTGCCCTTGCCGCAGTAATTGGGGCAGGGAGGGGAGACAATTCCCATTTTGCATTCATAAAACAGGCTTGCCGCGCGTACCTTTGGGGTAAGAAGGGATTTGTGCGGGGGTGTTTTGTTTTGGTCAAGGCAAAAAAGGCGGTAAGGGTTCATACACAGAAAAAGGCCAGCCCACTTTTTGGCCATCTGCTTGTAGGTGTGGCCGTATGCACCGCTGTATTGGCCGGGCTTTTATGTGCCAGTGCAGCACTTTTATGCCGGGTGGATATCCCCTTGGAAATGACGGTGCCGCTTGGCACCGGGGCATTGTGTTTAAGCGTGCTGGCAGGAAGCACCGTAACCAGCCTTATACACGGCAAAAATGGGTTGTTGTGCGGCCTGTTGTTTGGCGGCATTGCGGTAGTTTTTGTTGGCCTTTTTTCCGCCACGCAAGGCCAACCGTCGTTTTCTACCTTCACAGCCATCAAGGCAGGCAGTATTTTACTGTTTGGTGGGGTAGGCGGGTACGCAGGCATTTTATGGAGGGAAAGCCATAAAAAAGTAAGCTGAAATCCCAGCTTTGTGGGGCTTGCGTGCCAGTTTCACAAAGCACAACCACACAGCGGCGTACAGATTTTCTTTCTGATTTCTGAATTTGGCTTTATGTAAAAAGCGATTGAAAAGAAAAAGGATGTGTGCACGATGCACCAGTTTTCGTTTTGCCGCCATCGGCCAGCGTTTCGGCCCAGGCGCACAGTCAAATATTTTCGCATGCCCAAGGGGGCTCGAGGCAGAAAAAGCGGATGTGTCCCTTTGCTTACTCTTTGCCTGGTGGCCGGCATCCTGCTGGGCGCCTGGTTGAGTTCTGCCGCACTTGGAAGGCAAGAGGGGAATTTTATTTCATATTACGCGGCCGAACTTTTACGCGTCCGATGCTCCAGCGCGTTTTGGCAAGTGTTTTCCTCTTCGCTGTTTTCGTCTTTTTTGTGCCTTTCGCTGCTGCTGCTGTTTGCGTTTTCCTGCTTTGGCGCGCCGTGTGTCATAGGGCTTCTTTGGGTAGAGGGCTGCGCATTCGGCGCAATGAACGCCGCGCTGTATGGGCAGATGGGCACAAAGGGGCTGTTTGCCAGCGCTGTGCTGTTTCTTGTGCCGGAATCGGTTCGCTTTGTGTGTTTCACTTTGACGGCGCGCCGCGCCTTGCAAACCAGCGCCTCGCTGTTTGCCGCACAATTCCTGGCCAGAGAGATGCATGCGCAAACAGGCGCTTGTGCACTTCGCATATACATGGCGGCCAGCATCGCCTGCATGGCATCGGCTTTTCTGGCAGGCGCATTGTGCAGCATATTTTGCCCTGTTTTTTTGAATTGACGCGAATAATAGGAATGCGCAAAAGGCGCAACCACCTTGTAAGGGCGGTTACGCCTTTTTTGTAAATGATAGAAAAACTTGATCTGGCTTCCTTTCCAATTTACAAAATGAGAAAATCATTTTACCTTGCGGTTTTCTTTGTCATGCGGCTTGGTGCCGTCTGTTTCCTGCGCGGCCGGGGGATGTTCAAAATCCATCTTGGCAAAAGGGGAGGCCTTGGCCGCTTCCTTCAGCTGGGCGGCCCCCAGATGTGTATAGATTTCTGTGGTGGACACATGCGCATGGCCCAAAATTTCTTTCAATGCCAGCATGTCCACATGGCCCTCTTGGTACATCATAGTGGCCGCCGTATGGCGCAGTTTATGGGTGGAATATCCTTTTCCCGAAAGCCCGGCTGCCCGTAGGCAACCCTCTACAATTTGCTGCACACGGCGCGCAGAAAGCCGTTTTCCCGTTTTTTTAGAAACAAACAGGGCCTTGTCATCCTGCAAATTCGGCAGTTTACGCCGCTCGTCACACAGACGCGTCAACGCCTTCACACAAGCTTCATTCAAATAGACAAGGCGTTCTTTATCGCCTTTGCCAATAATGCGTATTGTTCCATCATCCTGGATATCTGTGACATTGATATTTACCAATTCCGAAAGGCGCATGCCGCAATTCAAAAACAGTGTAATCATGCAGTAATCGCGCTCGTAAAAATCGCTTTGCACGCTTTGAAGAAGCTCTGTGCCCTCTTTCAGGGATAAATATTTGGGCAGGCGCTTTTTCTGCGCCGGAATGCCCACGTCATCTGTCGGGTTTACGCGAATGAGCTTCATTTTTGTGCACAGATATTTATAAAACCCTTTTAAACTGGAAAGTTTTCTGGCCCGCGCGGCAGGGGAGTTGGCCCGTTCCCGTGTGACATAGTGCAAAAATTCATAAATCTCTGTGCTGGTGACACTCTCTATGGTTTCCAGCTCAATGTCGTGCACATCAATTTCATCCAGCGGCGTATTTTTGGGCACCATGCCGCGCTGCAGCTTTAAAAAACGGAAAAAGGTGCGAAGGTCGATATAATACCCGTTCACAGTACGCGGCGATAACCCGCGAATTGTCTCGCTGTCATATAAATACCGAACCACCAAGGGCGGGCAATCTTGATAATCGCCGTGGTGGCTGGGCCTGCGTGCATCAATGTAAGTGCTCATAAGCAGGAGAGACCTCCATGTTTGAATTTTAGCAAAATGTACCGGGCCTCATTGCCGCAGCCGGCCACACAGCAAATGCGCGTTACTTGGCAAAAGAGGAAGCGAAAAAACGCAGATGTAATTTCGCTAAATGGATATACGATTTAGTGCGGCGTATGGGTTGGCCCGATTTCCGAGGGCCGACGCTGCACTAAATCTGCATTTGGCGCAAATTGCGCTGGTGATATTATAGCACAAAAAGAACCCGCCATGGTAGGCGGGCTTTTTCATTTGCGCTCTATGATTTCTATATATTTGGTTATCATATATCGCACTTGTGCGGAAAAATTTCTTTCTGATTCATCCGCCAGTTTTTGTACTTTTTCTACGGTTTTTTCATCGAACCGGATGGATTTTACTATTTCTCCCGTATTCATGCACAATCACCTCGAACAGATATTATCATGTATGACGAAAATTTACAATGTAGCTTGTATTTTATGGTATTTTGATGTAGTATTCTAATTGTAGTTTCATATACTACAAAATATTTTTTAAAAGGAGGTGGTTTCGAGTGAAAATCATGGGCGTGAAGGAGTCGAAAGGGACATATGAAGGGTACGACTACTATAATTTCAAGCTGCACTGCTTGGAACCGATAGAGCCGACAAAGGGGCAAGGTCATGAGTGTGTGGTTGTTAAGGTTCCTCACCTTGTGTTCTCGGATTTCGTACAGCGCGCGGCAGGTGGTGACATCAGTAAAGTGTTGGGGCTCGAAGTGGATGTCATCTATGACCGATACGGGAAGGTCACGCGAGTGTCCGCCGTTAAGTGAGGGTTGCACGGCGCCGGAAGGGAAGGGGTGCCCGGAAGGTGCGTATGCGTGCTGGTGCTGCCCGTACTGGCAAGGAGCGCGAGGGGGGCCGGGGTCCCCGGCCCCGCCGGGGCCTGCCCCCCACCAGCGTGTAACGCCTAAGGCGATTACATAGAAAAAAGAAAGGTAGTGTTTTCATGGAGGAAGAGGTGACGACAACTGTAATGGACACAATCATTGCTGCAATGGCCGACTGCTTTGACCTGGTAGGGGAAGTAGTGACGCAGATTACAGGGCAGCCCGTCCTGCTGTTTTTCCTGGCCGCGTCTCTTATCCCTGTAGGCATTGGCATCTTCAAGGGGTTGCGCCGCGCTGCTCGTTGACAGCAGCAGAAAAGCCCCCGGCTGTTCGGTCTGAATGGCCGGGGGTTCTTCATGGAATGGGGTGAAAGGAATGAAAAAACTTTTCTGTGTGCTGCTGGTTTGCGTAGTGATGGTAAGCCTGCTTTGCGTGCCTGCGTTTGCTGTAAACATGGATAACTATACTTATTGGTGCCCATCCTGTAAGCGGTATGTAGGTGCCAATGACGTGAAAACAAATGGCTTTCTTAATGCGTGCCCCCGGTGTAACTGCGCATTGAGTCCGCGGGAAGGTAGTGTTTTCCGTGGCGGTGGAGCTGGCCGCCTTGGCAGCTCGTCACGCGAATATTATACGGAACGTTCTGGCGGTGGCGGTAGTTTTACGCCGGGAAGTGGTGCCGGGCGGTATAGCTCCGGCACTACTGATTATTATTCCCTCATTGAAGAAAGCACACAGTCCTTTCAATTCCTGAATCAGAAATTCACGTATAACACATACGTTTACGATACAGATTATAACTACTATACCGTAACGATTGATGATAGTGAAAACTATTATATTTACGACTATGGCACCTATTACATTATCAATGCACCTACTGATATTAAGGTCGATAATGTAACACAGTATGAAGATGTCACTATCTACTATGAGCTTCCTGACGGGCGCAACAGTGCTGACTTGAAAAGCCCGGAAGATGTCTATGGCACGGTGTTTGTCTATGAGGTCGGTAATTACGAGGAAGTTTTAGAGGATGATGGCACAACCCTTGGCCTATGGCACTTGGATGGGAATTTGCTCAATTCCGGCGCGCGGAACGATAATCCTTTAACTTCTATTGAAACAACTTATGATGAAGGCGTTTTTGGGGATGCACTTCGCTTTGATGGTTGGGGTGGTAAACTTTTTGATGATTGGTCTCGTACGTATAAGTATTTATCAATCCCTTATATGACAAAAGAGCCTTTCACATTAGAGTTTTGGACGTATCTTTCTTCTGATGTTACCAGTTCGGATGAAATGCCTAAATCTGGTGCTATTCTTCCTTTGTATTATACTTCTAATCCTGATGAGGAGAATGGTGCCCAGCCTTCGGGGTTTATTGTTCCCAGCGGACAATGGATTTCGATTGCCATTTGTTATGATGGTTCTTCTTTTTCCTGGTATTTGAATGGTGTTAAACAAAGTTCCGGTTCTTGGCAAGGAAGCGCTTCTTTGGGCACAGGCAGCTTTGTTTTTTCGAATCGTGTTAGTGTTTGGTACAACTATTCAAGCCGTCAAGCATTTTTTTATGATTATGCTTTGTATGATGAAATCCGGCTTTCGAAGGGTGTTTTGTATACCTCAAACTATACGCCGCGCACTGAAATCTTTGATACAAACCTTGTCATGGTTCCTCCTCAGAATCCGAAGGAAAATGACCTGGCTATTAAATCAAATGTTCCTGTATCTGATTACCGTGTTGGCGGTGTTCGTCCTACATATCCGACTGAAGGTTATGTATATGTGTACCTTGAGGAAAATGTGATAAAGGACATCCAGCAGTTTCAGAACGGGAACTGGGTTTCTGTGGAAGGCAGCATCTACAAAAATGGTGAATGGGTGGATGCAAAGAACTATGACCTTTCAGGTATTACTTTAGAGCCGCCAGACGATGGCGAAGGTGAAGGCGGTGAAGGTGGGGAAGGCGAAGGCGGCGAAGGTGGCGAAGGTTCCGATAACCCGGAAGATTCGAGTTTCTGGGATAAGGTTTTCGGGACGCTGGGCGATGCCTTGAGCACGATATTCAAGGCCGTTGCGACGCTGTTCGCTTCCCTCGTTGAGGGCGTTGCTACGCTGGTTACCAGCATCTTAAGCGTGTTTACGGATTTTTCCGGGCTGGCAGCCGGGTTTTCCAGCTTCCTTGCAGAGGTCTTTCCGTTCCTGCCGCCAGAGATAACTTCTTTGCTGGTGCTGGCCATCTCGCTTTCTATTGCCATGGCTGTTATTCGCTTTTTGAAAGGGTGACTCTGCATGACTGTATCTGATTTTATGGCCGTGGTTCTGCGGTGCTGGGATTTTCTAAAAATCCCTATCACCCTTCCGGGCGGGTTCAGCGTTACTCTGTGGGATATTGGCATTTTTGTTGTGCTGGCGTCTATTGTGGGGCACTTTATTGGCTCTCTTTTATCTGATTGGTGAGGGGGATATGCATGGATGATTCGACGGGTTCTGCGCCGCCTGTGGCGCTGGATGAAGCGGAGGATACGCAGGTTTTGTATGCGGGTTCCGATACTCCGGAAACTGTGGCATCTGTGGGCGCTGGTGACAGGCCGATAATGTCCACGCCGCTGGCCGACTATACCGTGACGGAAGGGCTTTTGCTGTGCATCCTGCTTCTGCTTCTGGCTCGTGGCATTGCCCGGCTCGCGGATAAGTTCTTCAATTTTTAGGAGGCATTCACATGGTTTCTATTGTGTCCCAGTTCTTCGGCATCCTTGGCGCAGATTTGACGCCGCCCGCCACATTCGCGGAACTTGTTCCGTGGTTCATGCAGGTATGTGTGGGCTTCGTCCTGATTGTCCTGGTGTTTAAGTTCTTCTTTAGCATCCCTTCGATGTTATACAGGCGGTGAGCGTGTGGCCGTTATCGTTCTTATCCTCTGTGGCTTTGCTTTCCTGTTCTGTGTGCCGTTCCGTCTGTGTGTCCTGCATCCTGTCCAGACAGTGCGCAATGCCGTGATTGATACGCATACATACTTCGCTCACAAAAAGTACAACCTTTGCCCCTCTGGCAGTATTACGGCCTATGTGTCTATGTCTGACAAGGTTTTCGGGAACGGAAAGACGCTTTCGGCCGTTGCCGATGTGGTCGGGAAGTATGAGCAGTATAACGGCCTTATGGTGTGGGATGGGGAACGCAAGCGCTTTGTGGAGCAGCGTGTGCATGTGATAAGCAATGTCCATTTGCAAACCATCCCGTATGAGCAGCTTGTTTCTTTGCAGCAGGTCGTGGCCGCTGCTGAAAGGTTTTCGGCAATTGATGCCCAATGGGAAACCCTGACGGTCGTGCTTGTCCTGATTGATGAGGCAGCGGCCCAGCTGAACAGCCGGAGTTTTAAGACCAATATAGACCCTTTGTTCCTCAATACGCTGGTGACAAGCCGGCACTACCATATGAGCCTGTGCTATACCTCGCAGCGTTACAACATGGTGGACGCGCTGCTCCGGCAGGTGACGTCTACTGTGGTGGCCTGTAACAAGGTTTGGCGCTGGCAGCTGCAAAACAGTTATGATGCCTGGGAAATGGAAAATGCGGCCTCGCCCTCGGTGCTGCGGCCTTTGCATGTGGGTGGGTTCTTTGTCCTGGACAAGCATTACCGGGCTTACAACACTTATGCCGTGGTCGATAACCTGAAAAAAGCCTGGTCGAAAGGCGATTTGCTTTCGGAAGCCGACATCCTGGCATTGCAGTGTAATGTCGGTGTCAATATGGATGCCGTTGTCCCCAACAAGCAATTTGCACGGAAAATCCGCAAGGCCCAGGGCCGCAAGTAGGCCCTTTTCCTTCTATTTAGCCCCTTGTGCCGAAGGCATCGGGGGTAGCCCGTAGGGTGCCGGTGCCCGGCACCTGTGAGGGCACTTGACCTCATAACACATCTCGCTCACCCCTCGCGCGAAAATGGCATAACACTGCGGTTTGGAGATGATTTTTTGTATACCAGAATTTACGAGTATTCCCAGGGTACAAGAAAGCGTTTCCGTGTGATTGGATTTAAGGGTTGCAGGGCTTTACAGAAAGGGGAGAGGGCCGAACCTTCTGAGCATCCTTTTAAGCTGGATGAAAGCCTTTGCCGTACTCGCCGCACGATTCGGGATATTATCCTTTGCAACCGTTTTACTTATTTTTGTACTTTTACGTTTTCCGATTGCAAGGTTGACCGCCGTGACCTGTTGGCGCTTTCTAAGGCTATTCGGGAGTTCTTCAAGAATTTCAGAAACCGATATGCGCCGGATTTTAAATATATTATCGTGCCGGAACGCCACAAAAACGGGTGCTGGCATTTCCATGGCCTTATTTCTGGAATGCCTGCAGGGGAGTTTGTTGTGCCTGATTCGATTACGGTTCGAGATATTGAAACAAATCGTTTGAAGCGCGTCCCGAACAAGAAAGGCTATGTGCGTTGGAACCGTTACAGCGTGAAATTTGGGCATTTCGACTGTTCTTTGATTAAACACTACGAGGCCTGCGCTGCCTATGTGAGTAAGTATATTACAAAGGCCCTTGCCGATATGGCAAAGTCGAAACACTTGTATTTTTGTTCTGCGGGCCTGAAAAAGCCCGACCTTGTGTTCGATGAGGACGGTGTGCCGTTTCCATTCGAACAGGCCGAGCATGAGGATGAGTTTTGTAAAATTTCCTGGGCCAGCGGTGACGCGCTCATCGGCACGCTGCTTCCTGAATGGTATGACGAATACTGTTCTGAACTTCGCCAGCCTGAACAGCTGCCCAGGGACATGTCCAGGGGACAGCTTGAAAGCTATCTTTTTGAGCCTCTGACCTTTGATTCTTTGATGCAATCTTCACCAGCGCAATTTCGCTAAATGGATATACGATTTAGTGCGGCGTATGGGTTGGCCCGATTTCCGAGGGCCGACGCTGCACTAAATCTGCATTTGGCGCAAATTGCGCTGGTGATATTATAGCACAAAAAGAACCCGCCATGGTAGGCGGGCTTTTTCATTTGCGCTCTATGATTTCTATATATTTGGTTATCATATATCGCACTTGTGCGGAAAAATTTCTTTCTGATTCATCCGCCAGTTTTTGTACTTTTTCTACGGTTTTTTCATCGAACCGGATGGATTTTACTATTTCTCCCGTATTCATGCACAATCACCTCGAACAGATATTATCATGTATGACGAAAATTTACAATGTAGCTTGTATTTTATGGTATTTTGATGTAGTATTCTAATTGTAGTTTCATATACTACAAAATATTTTTTAAAAGGAGGTGGTTTCGAGTGAAAATCATGGGCGTGAAGGAGTCGAAAGGGACATATGAAGGGTACGACTACTATAATTTCAAGCTGCACTGCTTGGAACCGATAGAGCCGACAAAGGGGCAAGGTCATGAGTGTGTGGTTGTTAAGGTTCCTCACCTTGTGTTCTCGGATTTCGTACAGCGCGCGGCAGGTGGTGACATCAGTAAAGTGTTGGGGCTCGAAGTGGATGTCATCTATGACCGATACGGGAAGGTCACGCGAGTGTCCGCCGTTAAGTGAGGGTTGCACGGCGCCGGAAGGGAAGGGGTGCCCGGAAGGTGCGTATGCGTGCTGGTGCTGCCCGTACTGGCAAGGAGCGCGAGGGGGGCCGGGGTCCCCGGCCCCGCCGGGGCCTGCCCCCCACCAGCGTGTAACGCCTAAGGCGATTACATAGAAAAAAGAAAGGTAGTGTTTTCATGGAGGAAGAGGTGACGACAACTGTAATGGACACAATCATTGCTGCAATGGCCGACTGCTTTGACCTGGTAGGGGAAGTAGTGACGCAGATTACAGGGCAGCCCGTCCTGCTGTTTTTCCTGGCCGCGTCTCTTATCCCTGTAGGCATTGGCATCTTCAAGGGGTTGCGCCGCGCTGCTCGTTGACAGCAGCAGAAAAGCCCCCGGCTGTTCGGTCTGAATGGCCGGGGGTTCTTCATGGAATGGGGTGAAAGGAATGAAAAAACTTTTCTGTGTGCTGCTGGTTTGCGTAGTGATGGTAAGCCTGCTTTGCGTGCCTGCGTTTGCTGTAAACATGGATAACTATACTTATTGGTGCCCATCCTGTAAGCGGTATGTAGGTGCCAATGACGTGAAAACAAATGGCTTTCTTAATGCGTGCCCCCGGTGTAACTGCGCATTGAGTCCGCGGGAAGGTAGTGTTTTCCGTGGCGGTGGAGCTGGCCGCCTTGGCAGCTCGTCACGCGAATATTATACGGAACGTTCTGGCGGTGGCGGTAGTTTTACGCCGGGAAGTGGTGCCGGGCGGTATAGCTCCGGCACTACTGATTATTATTCCCTCATTGAAGAAAGCACACAGTCCTTTCAATTCCTGAATCAGAAATTCACGTATAACACATACGTTTACGATACAGATTATAACTACTATACCGTAACGATTGATGATAGTGAAAACTATTATATTTACGACTATGGCACCTATTACATTATCAATGCACCTACTGATATTAAGGTCGATAATGTAACACAGTATGAAGATGTCACTATCTACTATGAGCTTCCTGACGGGCGCAACAGTGCTGACTTGAAAAGCCCGGAAGATGTCTATGGCACGGTGTTTGTCTATGAGGTCGGTAATTACGAGGAAGTTTTAGAGGATGATGGCACAACCCTTGGCCTATGGCACTTGGATGGGAATTTGCTCAATTCCGGCGCGCGGAACGATAATCCTTTAACTTCTATTGAAACAACTTATGATGAAGGCGTTTTTGGGGATGCACTTCGCTTTGATGGTTGGGGTGGTAAACTTTTTGATGATTGGTCTCGTACGTATAAGTATTTATCAATCCCTTATATGACAAAAGAGCCTTTCACATTAGAGTTTTGGACGTATCTTTCTTCTGATGTTACCAGTTCGGATGAAATGCCTAAATCTGGTGCTATTCTTCCTTTGTATTATACTTCTAATCCTGATGAGGAGAATGGTGCCCAGCCTTCGGGGTTTATTGTTCCCAGCGGACAATGGATTTCGATTGCCATTTGTTATGATGGTTCTTCTTTTTCCTGGTATTTGAATGGTGTTAAACAAAGTTCCGGTTCTTGGCAAGGAAGCGCTTCTTTGGGCACAGGCAGCTTTGTTTTTTCGAATCGTGTTAGTGTTTGGTACAACTATTCAAGCCGTCAAGCATTTTTTTATGATTATGCTTTGTATGATGAAATCCGGCTTTCGAAGGGTGTTTTGTATACCTCAAACTATACGCCGCGCACTGAAATCTTTGATACAAACCTTGTCATGGTTCCTCCTCAGAATCCGAAGGAAAATGACCTGGCTATTAAATCAAATGTTCCTGTATCTGATTACCGTGTTGGCGGTGTTCGTCCTACATATCCGACTGAAGGTTATGTATATGTGTACCTTGAGGAAAATGTGATAAAGGACATCCAGCAGTTTCAGAACGGGAACTGGGTTTCTGTGGAAGGCAGCATCTACAAAAATGGTGAATGGGTGGATGCAAAGAACTATGACCTTTCAGGTATTACTTTAGAGCCGCCAGACGATGGCGAAGGTGAAGGCGGTGAAGGTGGGGAAGGCGAAGGCGGCGAAGGTGGCGAAGGTTCCGATAACCCGGAAGATTCGAGTTTCTGGGATAAGGTTTTCGGGACGCTGGGCGATGCCTTGAGCACGATATTCAAGGCCGTTGCGACGCTGTTCGCTTCCCTCGTTGAGGGCGTTGCTACGCTGGTTACCAGCATCTTAAGCGTGTTTACGGATTTTTCCGGGCTGGCAGCCGGGTTTTCCAGCTTCCTTGCAGAGGTCTTTCCGTTCCTGCCGCCAGAGATAACTTCTTTGCTGGTGCTGGCCATCTCGCTTTCTATTGCCATGGCTGTTATTCGCTTTTTGAAAGGGTGACTCTGCATGACTGTATCTGATTTTATGGCCGTGGTTCTGCGGTGCTGGGATTTTCTAAAAATCCCTATCACCCTTCCGGGCGGGTTCAGCGTTACTCTGTGGGATATTGGCATTTTTGTTGTGCTGGCGTCTATTGTGGGGCACTTTATTGGCTCTCTTTTATCTGATTGGTGAGGGGGATATGCATGGATGATTCGACGGGTTCTGCGCCGCCTGTGGCGCTGGATGAAGCGGAGGATACGCAGGTTTTGTATGCGGGTTCCGATACTCCGGAAACTGTGGCATCTGTGGGCGCTGGTGACAGGCCGATAATGTCCACGCCGCTGGCCGACTATACCGTGACGGAAGGGCTTTTGCTGTGCATCCTGCTTCTGCTTCTGGCTCGTGGCATTGCCCGGCTCGCGGATAAGTTCTTCAATTTTTAGGAGGCATTCACATGGTTTCTATTGTGTCCCAGTTCTTCGGCATCCTTGGCGCAGATTTGACGCCGCCCGCCACATTCGCGGAACTTGTTCCGTGGTTCATGCAGGTATGTGTGGGCTTCGTCCTGATTGTCCTGGTGTTTAAGTTCTTCTTTAGCATCCCTTCGATGTTATACAGGCGGTGAGCGTGTGGCCGTTATCGTTCTTATCCTCTGTGGCTTTGCTTTCCTGTTCTGTGTGCCGTTCCGTCTGTGTGTCCTGCATCCTGTCCAGACAGTGCGCAATGCCGTGATTGATACGCATACATACTTCGCTCACAAAAAGTACAACCTTTGCCCCTCTGGCAGTATTACGGCCTATGTGTCTATGTCTGACAAGGTTTTCGGGAACGGAAAGACGCTTTCGGCCGTTGCCGATGTGGTCGGGAAGTATGAGCAGTATAACGGCCTTATGGTGTGGGATGGGGAACGCAAGCGCTTTGTGGAGCAGCGTGTGCATGTGATAAGCAATGTCCATTTGCAAACCATCCCGTATGAGCAGCTTGTTTCTTTGCAGCAGGTCGTGGCCGCTGCTGAAAGGTTTTCGGCAATTGATGCCCAATGGGAAACCCTGACGGTCGTGCTTGTCCTGATTGATGAGGCAGCGGCCCAGCTGAACAGCCGGAGTTTTAAGACCAATATAGACCCTTTGTTCCTCAATACGCTGGTGACAAGCCGGCACTACCATATGAGCCTGTGCTATACCTCGCAGCGTTACAACATGGTGGACGCGCTGCTCCGGCAGGTGACGTCTACTGTGGTGGCCTGTAACAAGGTTTGGCGCTGGCAGCTGCAAAACAGTTATGATGCCTGGGAAATGGAAAATGCGGCCTCGCCCTCGGTGCTGCGGCCTTTGCATGTGGGTGGGTTCTTTGTCCTGGACAAGCATTACCGGGCTTACAACACTTATGCCGTGGTCGATAACCTGAAAAAAGCCTGGTCGAAAGGCGATTTGCTTTCGGAAGCCGACATCCTGGCATTGCAGTGTAATGTCGGTGTCAATATGGATGCCGTTGTCCCCAACAAGCAATTTGCACGGAAAATCCGCAAGGCCCAGGGCCGCAAGTAGGCCCTTTTCCTTCTATTTAGCCCCTTGTGCCGAAGGCATCGGGGGTAGCCCGTAGGGTGCCGGTGCCCGGCACCTGTGAGGGCACTTGACCTCATAACACATCTCGCTCACCCCTCGCGCGAAAATGGCATAACACTGCGGTTTGGAGATGATTTTTTGTATACCAGAATTTACGAGTATTCCCAGGGTACAAGAAAGCGTTTCCGTGTGATTGGATTTAAGGGTTGCAGGGCTTTACAGAAAGGGGAGAGGGCCGAACCTTCTGAGCATCCTTTTAAGCTGGATGAAAGCCTTTGCCGTACTCGCCGCACGATTCGGGATATTATCCTTTGCAACCGTTTTACTTATTTTTGTACTTTTACGTTTTCCGATTGCAAGGTTGACCGCCGTGACCTGTTGGCGCTTTCTAAGGCTATTCGGGAGTTCTTCAAGAATTTCAGAAACCGATATGCGCCGGATTTTAAATATATTATCGTGCCGGAACGCCACAAAAACGGGTGCTGGCATTTCCATGGCCTTATTTCTGGAATGCCTGCAGGGGAGTTTGTTGTGCCTGATTCGATTACGGTTCGAGATATTGAAACAAATCGTTTGAAGCGCGTCCCGAACAAGAAAGGCTATGTGCGTTGGAACCGTTACAGCGTGAAATTTGGGCATTTCGACTGTTCTTTGATTAAACACTACGAGGCCTGCGCTGCCTATGTGAGTAAGTATATTACAAAGGCCCTTGCCGATATGGCAAAGTCGAAACACTTGTATTTTTGTTCTGCGGGCCTGAAAAAGCCCGACCTTGTGTTCGATGAGGACGGTGTGCCGTTTCCATTCGAACAGGCCGAGCATGAGGATGAGTTTTGTAAAATTTCCTGGGCCAGCGGTGACGCGCTCATCGGCACGCTGCTTCCTGAATGGTATGACGAATACTGTTCTGAACTTCGCCAGCCTGAACAGCTGCCCAGGGACATGTCCAGGGGACAGCTTGAAAGCTATCTTTTTGAGCCTCTGACCTTTGATTCTTTGATGCAATCTTCACCAGCGCAATTTCGCTAAATGCAAATTTAGCGAAATTAAGGGGAGCTCAAAATAGAATTTAAAAGACGTATCATGAGATAACTTCCGAAAAAGCGCTTTCATGATGGTTGCTGGCAGGAACTCTAATTATATTGCGTCATGCCCGGTGGTATTGACACATGGAAACATGTTTTTCTTTGGCTCTGTTAGATAAAAAGATTTTTCTCAACTTAATAATATAATGAAATACTCCGCCCATGTGTTATGCATTAAGCCTGTTTGCTTTTCTTGCGCGCTTTTGAAACCATTCTGTGAAAAACATTGCCGCAGGCTCTTTTTATTTTTCTTTTCATGAACCAGGGTATTCCTTTTATTTTATAAAACGCGCAGACGGCTTTTCCTTTTCCGGCCGCAGGCCCGTTTTTTGAGAAATCCATAATTCATAAAAGGCTTTGCTGGCCGAAAGCACAAAAAGCGGCAAGTAGCAATAGGCGTTTGGCCAATGCATCCAGTGACAGCCTAAAAGCAAAGCATGCGGCAACACCCAGCGGCAATGCGCCCGCACAGGTTTTCAGGCCTGATTTTTGCAGGCTTTCAAGTTTTCTGCCTGAATAAATACAATCTGACATTTTCGATGTCATATCATAACAGGTTATTTCTTACAGGATGCTTCTTCTCTATTTGTTAAATTATTAACAAATAGAGAAGGTGAAACAACCATACATTTCACTGCTTTCATGGCTTTGCGGCGCTGTTTTATAAAAGCTGCACGGCCTGCCGCACATACGCTACGCCCAGCAGTTCCATGTCGGCAAATTCCTGTGTTTCTATTTGTTTTAAGGCGTATTTCGGCACCACTGCACGCACAAAGCCAAGACGCCTTGCCTCGCGCAGGCGCAGCTCCAGGTTGGCCACGCTGCGCACTTCCCCGCCAAGGCCTACCTCCCCTATTGCCACCATGTCATCGGGCACGGGCCTGTCCAGCATGCTGGAAACAACGGCCATACATACAGCCAGATCACAGGCCGTCTCATCCAGTTGCAGGCCGCCCACAATGTTCAGGTATACATCTAAATTGCCCAGAAAATACCCGGCGCGTTTTTCCAGCACAGCCAAAAGCAAATTGGTGCGGTTAAAATCAAAGCCGGAGGCCGCACGCCGCGGGGTGCCGAAAGCCGTTTTGCTGACAAGCGCCTGGATTTCAGATAAAATGGGGCGCGAACCCTCCAAAGTGCAGGCCACACAGTTTCCGGAAACACCCACGGGCCGCCCCTCCAGCAGCAGCTTGGAAGGGTTTTCTACCACTTTCAGCCCCTTCCCCGTCATGTCGAACATGCCGATTTCGTTGGTGGAACCATAGCGGTTTTTGGCGGCGCGCAAGATGCGGTAAGGAAGCATTTTATCCCCCTCAAAGTAAAGAACCGTATCCACAATGTGTTCCATCACTTTGGGGCCGGCAATGGCGCCATCCTTATTTACATGGCCCACAATGAATGTGGGAATTTCATGGTTCTTCGCCACAGCCAGAAGGCGCGAAGCGCACTCTTTCACCTGGGAAACACTGCCCGCACTGGACGAGATATCTGCGCAGTGCATGGTTTGAATGGAATCAATCACCACCAGGCCGGGCTTTTCCTGCTCAATCAGTGCACAGATATCTTCTATCTCGGTTTCCGCCGCAAGGCGAATGCCATCCTGCGGCACGCCCAGGCGCAGGGCGCGCAGTTTGATTTGCCGCGCCGATTCCTCGCCGGTGATATACAGCACGCTCACCGCGCGGCTGATTGCGCCGCAAAGCTGCAGCAATAACGTAGATTTGCCTGCGCCCGGCTCGCCGCCCAACAGCACAACGCTGCCCAGCACAATGCCGCCGCCCAGCACGCGGTCCAGCTCGCTGATGCCGGTGACAATGCGGCTTTTTTCTTCCGTAATGCGAATTTCGCTCAAGGTGCGCGCCAGGGCCGCGCTGCCAGAGCCAATGCCGCGGGAAGCGCTTTTTCCCCCGCCGGAAGCCTTGGCAGGCTTTTCTTCCCGCACAACGTCTTCCACCATGGTGTTCCATGCACCGCACGCGGGGCAGCGGCCCATCCAGCGCGGGGCGCTTTCGCCGCAGTTCGTGCAAACATATACGGTTTTAAATTTTTCTTTTGGCATATTGGCACCCTTTTATTACAGTTTTATCTGTCCCTAGTATAGCACAATATTTAGCGAAATACTATGAAAACAAACAGGCGTATGCAGAACGGTGCCAAAGTGGCGCCTGTGCCCCGGCCCGGCCTTTGTGCGTGCCGGGCGCAAAAGCCCGAAAGCAATGCCGCCCAAAAAAGCACAGCCAGCCCGTTTCAACAGGCTGGCTGCATGTTTAAGGCTGCTGCATGGTTTGCAAAAACGCCTGAAGGCGCGGGTTTTGCTGTTCTTCAAACAGCTGCCGGGGCGCCCCGCTGGCCTCTATCACGCCATCGGCCATGAAAATGATTTTATCCGAAACGTGTTTTGCAAACTCCATTTCATGCGTTACCACAATCATTGTGGTTTCGTTGTTCTTCAAAGAGCGGATAACCCGCAGCACTTCGCCCGTCAGCTCGGGGTCCAGCGCGCTGGTGGGTTCGTCAAAGCACAGCACATCCGGCTCCAGCGCCAGGGCGCGTGCAATGGCCACACGCTGCTGCTGGCCGCCCGAAAGCTGATAAGGGTAGCTGTCTTTTTTATCGGTGAGACCCACGCGTGCCAGCAGCGCCAGCGCCCTTTCTTCATTTTTTTGAAATGCCTCTGGCTCTGCCTTTTGCCCGCGCTGTTTGGCGCTTTCTTTTGCGCGCAGGTTGGGGGCCAGCGTAATGTTCTGCAGCACGGTATACTGCGGAAACAGGTTGAACGATTGAAACACAAGGCCAAAGTGCAGCCGTTTGCGGCGGATGGAATCGGGCGTTGGCTTTTCCGGCTGCGCGGCATCGAACAGCACTTCCCCGTTGACGGCAATTGAACCGCTTTGCGGCGTTTCCAGAAAATTCAGGCACCGCAGCAGCGTGGTTTTGCCGCTTCCGGAAGAGCCAATGATAGAGAGCACCTCGCCCTTTTCCAGGCTGAAGCTCACCCCGCGCAGCACCTGTTGCCCGCCATAGCTTTTTGTAAGGTCACATACTTCCAGCACTGCCATAGCTTACCCCTTGTAATAATCCAGTTTCTTTTCCAGCGCGCGCAGAAGCAGCGTCAGCAGGCCGCTGAACAGCAGATAAAACACACCGGTATAGAACAGCGGCCAAAGCAGCGCATATTGCTTTACAATGTCCTGCGCCGCGCGAATCAGCTCTCCAACGGCAATCACACGCGCCAAAGAGGTGTCTTTCACCAATGTGATAATCTCGTTGCCCATGGGCGGCACAATGCGCTTAATCACCTGCAAAAGCACCACGCGGAAAAAGATTTGCCTGTCTGTCATGCCAAGCACCTGCCCGGCTTCGTATTGGCCCTTGGGGATGCTTTCAATGCCACCGCGGTATATCTCGGAAAAGTAGGCGGCATAGTTGATGATGAACGCAACCAGCACAGCGGCCAGGCGGCTTTGCACCGGCATGCCAAACGCAAGGCCGGGCACATAGAACACAATGATAATTTGCAGCATCAGCGGTGTGCCGCGGATAACCCAGATAAAAGCGCGCGTCAGCCAGCGCAGAGGCCGAAAGCGGCTCATAGAGCCAAAGCAAACCACAAGCCCCAGCGGAAGCGCAGCTGCCAAAGTGACGAAGAAAATCAGGCAGGTGGTGCCAAAGCCGTCCAACAGCTGCAAGGTAACAACAGAAAAAGACATGGTCGATACGCTCCTACTGCGCCCCGCGGGGCAATTTCATGCGAAAAGATGTGTGTTAAGCGCTTTTTTCCAGGGTAACAAGCACAGAGGGATATTTTTGCTGCAGCTCGTCCAAAACGCCTTCGTCGGTCAGTTCCTGCAGGGCCGTGTTCACGGCTTCTACCAGGTTGGACCCCTTGCGGAAGCCAATGCCATATTCCTCTTTGCCAAGTTCAATTCCATCCACTACCACAAGGTCGCTGTAGCTTGTGCCCTCGCCCACCGAGGCATACGCCATAACGGCATCAATCACGGCTACGTCCGAAGTTCCGGCAGCCACTTCCATCAGGGTGTCGCTCTGTGCACCCACGGCCACCATCTCGGCCTGGCTCAGGTTTTCGTCCGCTTCCACAGCCTTCTGCCCCGCGCTTTCCGCCTCTACGGCAATGTTGGCGCCCACCATATCTTCTGTGCTTTGATAGGTGCCCGCATCCTCTGCGCGAACCACGCACACCTGCATGTTTCCGCTGTAGGGCATGCTAAAATCAATGTTTTCTTTCAGTTCGTCCAAAATTGTCATGCCGTTCCAGATGCAATCGATATTTTTGCTTTGCAGCTCAATCACTTTCTGGTCCCAATCAATTTCAATAAACTCTGGCGTAACCCCAAGTTTCTCGCACACAGCCTCGGCCAGTTCCGTGTCAAAGCCCACCAGCTTATCCGGCTCGTTTTCATCGTAATAGTTCATGGGCTGAAACAAGGTTATGCCAATTTTCAGCGTCCCGTTTTCCTGAATATAGGCCAGGTCGTCTACGTTTGCATCCGAGGCCGCCTGCTGGCCGCCGCAGCCCGCCAGGGCCATGCATAACATTACAGTGCTTAACATGCCTGCCAAAACCTTTTTCATCGTTTTATTCCCCCTCTTTCTGGTTGGTTCTCTTGGTATGAAAGCATTATACTTTATTATTTTATCAAAGTAAAGCGTTAAAATGTATTTTTGTATTTTCGCATTGCTTTCCTTTTGTCTCCGTCTGGTTTCATGGATGATATGCACAAATTTTGCACAGAAACAGGGCCAAAGCTTTTGCCGGTGCCTTCCCTATGCGCTTACTTTTTGAATTCGGAAACTTTGCAAAAAATCAAGTTCTTTGTCCATTGCAGCATAAAAAGCGCGGGAAACCTTGTTGGATGCGTCTATATCAAACAGGCAGGTAAAATGTTATAATATGGTTAAGAAAAACGCAATGTTTGCGATGCCGTACGCCTCATCTGTCAACGTTTGTTTGTACGGGGCAAATTATCACTATTCTCCCCGTCAAGTGCCCTGCGCGGGGCAAGCCCTGGCCTGCGGCATATCGTCCGTTTTGAAAACCGCCTTTCAAAAAACAACCAGGAGGCTTAGAAAATATGCTTCAACGCTCTTCGCGCGTTCTTGCCCTCATTCTGGTTCTGATGTGTTCCCTTTTGGGCTGCCAGGCAAGCGATAAAAACATAAAAACAGCCTCTGCCGTTGTCACCAATATTCTTACCGTGCCCCATGCGGCTGTGGAAGAGGCCATTTCGGAGGAAGCTGACGACGTGAATGCCCTGCATGAGGCTTATCACCAGGTAATGGGCGAATATGTGGCCAAGGATGATGACGGCGTCTTTATCTGGTGGCAGTCGCTAACAGGCTATTCTTCCAGCTGGAATTTTTCCATTGAAGTAGATAACCTGACAGTGCAGTTAAAAGAAACCACCGATGCATTCAGCGCTTACAACTTCCAGGCAGCAGCCACCATCACCACGGCAGACCAGGCAGAACATGCCGTAGAATTTTCCGGCGTTGTGCAGCTGACATCAGACGGCAAGGCAGATTATATGAACCTGTATGGAAGCGGCATGGACATGATTGATTCCATTGTCTCTCAGCCGCTGTAAGGGCAAGGCAAAACACAAAACAGAAAAAGGCTGCGGGCCAGTGAACTGCCCCAGTAAAAACGGACAATAGACAAAAGGCCCCCTAATGTAGGAAAATAGAACTACATT
>ERZ894251.306-NODE-306-length-30550-cov-11.346253_pt1 | contig 30550 bp, 23 predicted proteins | sample MGYA00380301_ERZ894251 | MGnify/ENA primary metagenome ERZ894251 (study PRJEB32331, sample SAMN06328418) | human gut metagenome | biome: human gut microbiome; feature: stool | host: Homo sapiens | collected 2014-02-13 ... | reverse complement strand
TAGCTTGCGTCAGCACAAGAACGTGCTCAATCAGACGCTCAAATTAGCGCAGAGGGACGGTTTGATCCAGACAAATCCCGCCGATCTGGTAGTCATGCCGCACGCTGCACAGTTTACCGGCACGTTTTACACCGAAGCTCAGATGCGCGACCTGTTGACCGCCGTCAAGAACGAACGCCTCTACCCCATCATCTACGTCACCGCGCTGTACGGTCTGCGCCGCAGCGAGGTACTTGGCCTGAAATGGGACAGCATCAACTTTGCGATGCAAACGCTGACCATACGGCACACCGTGGCCCGGGTCACGAAGGTCGTGGAGAAGAACAAGACGAAGAACGCATCCAGCTTCCGCAGCTTTCCCCTGACAGACGATGCGGTAAGGCTGTTCAAAATTCTGTTACAGCAGGAGCAATACTACCGCAACCACTTCGGCAAGGACTACATAGACAACGACTACGTGTTCACCTGGGAGGACGGGCACCCCTACTCCCCCGACTATGTGAGTCACACCTTCCACAAACTGCTGAAGAAGTACGACCTGCCCCATATCCGGTTCCACGACCTGCGCCACACCTGCGCCAGCATGCTGCTGTCGGAGGGCTACGGCCTGAAAGACGTGCAGGAGTGGCTGGGCCACTCGGACATCAAGATGACTGCGAACATCTACGGCCATCTGGACATACGCCGCAAGCGTTCCATCGCCAACGGCCTGGAGCAGGCGCTGCCGCGTTTGAAGCCGTAAAAACAAAAAAGCGCCAAATCCTTTCGGATTTGACGCTCCTGCTGACCTTGACAGCCATCTTTGGTCCGAGTGGCGAGAGTCGAACTCACGGCCTCTTGAACCCCATACAAGCGAGCTGCCTAATCATTCAATTTATGCTAGCTTATACACAATTTTTGTTTTATACAGCCTGCAATGGGTAGTTCGCCATTATTTTTTTGAATTCTTCGACTGTCATTTTAGCCTTTTCAGCAGCACGCTCTGGTTTCAAATCACCGTCTCGAACAAGCTGAACGAGCATCCCAATCTCTCCTATGCTGATGCCTTCTTTCCTGCCTTCTTCTCTGCCTTCGGCCTTGACCCCCTGACTAAGGTTGCACATAATAAGCACCTCTCTTTCCAGTTCATCGCTCATTGCAACGCCAAACTCTTCTTCGAGAATTTTCTTTTTCTCTGTAGCTGCCCTTGACGAAGAAAGCAGCACATCCAAAAATTTCAGAATACCTGTATAGTTTTCCGAATCAGGTTTTCCCAGACAAATCGTTACCACGCTCATAAGATCATAGTTTTCTGATTTTTCAGTTGCATTTCCAATCAACTGTTCCGGGCAAATCGAATACCTTGTGAGTGTATTTTGAAATTCATCGGACGGTTTTGTACAAACCCATATAGAATACACTTTTCGGATTTTTCCATACTCCGACTTTTTGAATATCGGCCCGTGCTGGGCGGAAATCATTCTGCTGCAATAATAGATTGCACGTTTCGTCAGCGGATATCCCGGATTGAACACAGTCTGTGCTTCCACGTTAATAATAAGCCGAATCACATCTTGCGAAGCCGCATCATGCGCTGATGTCGGCGCAATCGCATCAAAGCGAACATCATAATGTACCGTTCCCTCAGTCAGCGTAGAATCCTCATTATTGCTTCCAGTTATTACTTCAGGAGTCCTCGGCAATCTGTTGGTATCGTCAACATGAACGCCAACCGTGCCAACCTCCGGCGTTCCTTCGATATACTTTTCAGCAATTTCATCTACGGAACATTCGCTGTATTCATCTACACAGCCCTTCATAATCTGCGCCAATATCTGCTTATTAGCCAGCAGTTTTTTTGCAGTCTTATCGTAATCCGCGTCAAACTCCGTCTGGGTCAAAGTGTGAGCCAGCTGATTATCTACCGTATTTTTCTTTTCCATTGGCATTCACTTCCTCGCAGTGGATTCAACAAAATCATATGAACTCTTATTACACTTTTATTTTACCATAAAACATACCTCATATCAAGTGTTGCGCTTCCCCAAAATCCTTGATTTTTTACGAGCAGTTGTTTATAATCATAGACTTACTCAAGTTGACGGAAGGGCAGGCGCTTTTCTCTTATACTATGTGTTTTCCGGGGGAAGGGTCAGCCTGCGCCCGTCAGGCAGGGTGACATCGGCTGTCAGATTGGCGGGGATCTCAAGCTCATAAGTTACAGCATCACCGTCATACCGCCAGCCGTTTACGATGCGCCCAGCCTGGGAATCGTAGGCATCCTTGGCATAGCCCAGCGATTTGTCGGGCGTAGGGAAAATCGTCAGTGTACCATCCGCGTACTGGATGCCGCACACGCCGCCGAACAGCCAGCCGCAGATGGCACCGTAGCTGTAATGATTCGAGGATTCGTGCGGCTTGCCATTTTCGTCAATACCCGTCCAGGTTTCCCAAACGGTCGTGGCATCTTCGCCGACCTCATACAGCCAACCTGGGGCATCTGACTGCAAAAGCAGCTTGTAGGCAGTGTCCGCATAGCCGTATTTTGCCAGCACATCGCACAAAAACGCGCTGGCGGTCAGAGTGCATCACACCGTTCTCGGTAAATGCCGCGCGGTATACTTTCACTACGTTGGTAGCGGTGTCGCGATAGTTGGCAGCATCGTCGTACTTGCACAGTGCATCAGCTACTTCTGCCAGCAGGCGCCCGGGGTAGGCTAGATATGCAGTGCCGCTGCTCTTGCGCGGGTTCATCACAGCTTGCATGGGGGGGTAATGCCCGGCCCGCACCATTCGCCGTAGTCCAATCCGTTTAAAACAGTGAACTTGGCGTAATCACCGCTCTGCTGCTCATTGGTCGTTTGTTGCGTGCGCCCCAGCAAAAAGTATATCAGCGATGCATCATCTTATAGTTGTCCGCCAGATTTTGCTGTCGCCTGTTCGTTTGTATAGGTCATACGGCACCAGAATGGCTGCGTTGCCCTACCCTGCAGACATACATAGCATTAGGGTCATATAGCCAGTTCGGGTATTCGGCGGGGCAATGTTTGCCATACAGCCACCCATGCACTGGTCCAGGCGACACTCATCTAGCCATTTCCCCACCACAGGGTAGCAGTCCATCAGTGTTAGCGCGGTTTCAATAAGCACACCCATATCCTCTGTCCAGCTTGCGCGTTCGCGGGTCGGCCAGTCGTTGGGGATATCGCAGAAGTTGCCCTTTTGGCTCCAGATGCTGTTCTTGACAAGCTGATTCATCGCGGCAGTTCCGCAGGTAAATGTGCCTGTCACCACCATTTCGGAGTAGACTGCATGCGCGGTAAAGAGGGCATTCGTCAAATCGGCGTCTGTCTAGACCTTGGCGTAGCGGAAGCCCATAATCGTAAAGTGGGGCTTGAAATGGGTTTTCCCCTCTTTGCAAACAAGTTCCAGCATTTGGGCGGTGCCGCCCTCCTTGTAGCGACTGCGGTCTTGAAAGTTTTCTTGGGTAAAGTTGCCATTCTCGTCCAAGGATTCGCCACAGGTCAGCTTGACCTTTTGTCCGGTACGGACGGTAAGCGTCATTTCCACATAACCGGCGATGTTCTGTCCAAAATCCAGCACAGTCTCCCCGTTGGGCGTTTGCAGCAGCTTGCCGGGGAACACTTCGTGTTCCAGAATCGGCACAGTATTCATGCCGGTGATGGACAGATCCTCACGGTAAGAGTGCACACCGTGCCGGCCGGTCAGTTCGCCCTCAAGTCGTGCATCGTAGACCTCGGCCTGCTGCATATCGTTTTGGAGGATAGGCCCGCATTACGTTGCCTGCATCGTGTTATCAGAAACGCAGAAAACTTGGCCGTCCACCTCCAACTGAAACAGCACGCCCAGCGTGTTCCCAAACAAATCACGGTTGCCTTCCACGCCGCCCGTGCTGCGGTGCCAGCCATCGCCGAGAGCGATCAAAAGTTCATTCTCGCCCTTGTGCAGCAGCGCTGTCACATCGTAGATCTGTGTGCCGAGATGCCTGTCCCCGGTAAAGCTGCTCGGTGCCAAACCCATATCACAAATGAGCTTTTCCGTTCAACCATGCCGCGTACAATCCCTTTATAATTCTATTGTATCCTCTTTTCGGAGTAGGGCAAGCAGGTTATTTCTGCAAAAGTTTTTCAATTGTTTTATACAAGATTTTTTTCTTTTCTTCCTCGGTAAATATTCTAGTTCTCTGCAATGCATCTATACTGTCTTGTATAATAGTTTCTTGGCAGGATGGGTAATCGCTGCCAAAGACAAGGTGGTCAACGCCAGCAAACTGTTTCATGAACACATAGTTTGTTTCACATCCATTCAGCGTCAGGTCGTAATAGAAGCTACGCAGTGCCGCCATAATCTCTTCAGCGCTTTGGTATATGCAGCCCCACTGCCCTGAAATGGACATACGATATGCAAGGAACGGAATCGCGCCTCCTGCGTGGGGCATGATCCAGCGAATATTTGGCCAGCGTGCTACTTTATCCTGAAATACAAAGTCCATCACCGCGCGGGTCGTATCGAAGGTGTATTCATATACTGAATCATTACCCGTGAACAGCAATTTCTCGTTGCCCGGGGCGCGATTGTGACAGGGATGCAGAAACACAAGGGCACTGCGGCGATTCAACTCCTCAAAAATCGGGTTCAGGCAGTCATTGCCAAGATAGATGGTCTCGTTATGGGTATTCAATCCAAAACCTACGGCGTGTAGATCATCCAACGCGTATGCTATTTCTTCCAGCGCTGCAGGAACATCATCATAACCCAACGCAGCTAGCATTTTATACTGTTTAAGGTATACCTTGACCTGTTCGGCCAACAGTTCGTTGGTATAATGAGCGAGCTTGGCATTAGTTTGCAATGGACAGGAAAGTAGCACATTGGTCACACCACATCGCTGCATGGCCTCATGGTCTGTATAAATATCCCAGTGGTGCACCGGTGTTTCCGGTGGAAACACGTGATGATGAACATCATAAGTTTTCTCAAAGGACATAATCAACCTCATATTACAAAGGGCCGAAGCCCTTCCCTATTGTGGAAAGACTTCGGCAGAGGAATGCGAATATGGCAAATCAGTTGTTAGGCTCTTCTCCTTTTTCGAGAGCAGCAATAGCATCAGCAAAGTTGGGCAGCCATTCTTTTTCGGCAACCAGCAGTTCATTCAGAGCACTCTTTGCCTTGTAGTAGCTATTGACCAGCGGGTTAGCAACCAGTGCTTCCAGCGCAGCATGATAGCTGCCGGTGACAGCGGCTTCAACGGCCAGCTTCTCATACTCTTTGGCGGCGTAAATCTTGCTCATCATATGACCGGGGAGTTTGGCGAAACACATCGGATGAATGCCGGAAGCATTGACCAGAGAAGTAGTGGTGCAAACGCAGTGCGGATCAAACTCCTGAATGCAACCCATGCTGGCAACATCGGGGCTGAACACTTCGTTGGTGTTGTTCCACATGGCATTCATCAGTGTGATGCCAGCCTCGCCGTAACCCTTACCGCCGCGAGTGTTGCAAGCCAGCTGATAGGCGCGCGGGTCAAGCTTCTCGTACAGTTCAAAAGTGCGCTTCTCGATGATTTTCACGCATTCAGCGCGGGTAGCATGTTCGGGAGCCTGCAGATCATCCAATACGTCACCGACATGCTTGCGAACGTGTTCAACCATCATCTCCCAGTGGTTGCCGGAGTAGTTCTGCAGGTCATTGAAGTTGGTATCGTAGTCGTAGTAGAACTCCAGATACGGACCCATAGGAATGTATCCGATGAACTTCTGCAGAGCCGGCTCAACAAACTCGCGGCGCAGTGCTGGAATGTTCACGGCAGACCATGCCAGCAGTTTCTCAAAGGCTTCATCTGTAACATCCACACCCTTGACAAACACCTTGCACCAGATCAGGTGATTCAGGCCGATGACCTCAACAAAGACATCGTTAGGATCTTCCTTGCCATAAATTGCCTTCATGGCAGTGCGAATGACCGTGGGTCCGTTGCACAGGCAGGCGTAGTGGATATTAGAGTGCCGCTCCAATGCCTCGCCTACCATGCCAGATGGGTTTGCCAGGTTAATGAGGTAGCAGCTCTTCTTTGCGTGGTTCTCGATGGCCTTTGCAATCTTCAGCATAGCCGGGATGGTCTTGAAGCCCATGATCATACCACCAGGAGCCGTAGTTTCCTGACCAATCAAACCATGCTTGAAGGGAATCGTTTCATCCATGTTGCGGCCATCGGACATACCTGGGCGGATGGTGGTGATAACGAAATCCGCATCCGTGACAGCTTCGTCCAGATCCATTGTCAGGGTAATCTTGGTGGACATGCCGGCCTCAGCGAACATCTTCTGCACATACTTTCCGGTGCAGTTTAAGCGGTACTCGTCGATGTCCATCAAGCGCCACTCGGCGACCTTGAGGGTTTCGCGGCGCTCGATAAGCATTTCCGCAATATCTGGCAAATAAGAAGAGCCAGAGCCAATATTGGCGAGGATCATAGAATTCTTATTCATAATACTGTTCTCCTTTATGTAATAATTTTTATAAGCAAAATCATTTAGCCTTCTGAGGTTCATTCTTATCCTTGTACAGGACAAGCATAGCAATCAGTGTTACCACAAAGGCGAGAGCTGCGGCAATACAGCCGTTTATGAAGTTTGCGCCATTCTCGGCGCTGACGAAGCCAACCACACTCAGCACATTCGAGGGGCCAAAGGAAAAGTAACCAACTTTCATAATACCAAGATACAAACCGGAAACCGCGCCACCAATGACGACAGGCAGGAATGTTTTGGGATTGGGTAAAATTATACCGAAAAGCGTTGGCTCCGATACGCCGCCAAGGGCGTTAGCAATTAAGCTAGTTAACGCATACTGCTTCTGCTCTTTGGATTTCGTCTTGATCATGTAACCTACACAGCAGCCCATTGTCAAAAAGTTTGTCATAACCATAGCAACCGGCATGTAGGCATATTCGACACCTGTCGTCATCAGGGTCGTCAGACATGCGAAGAAGATGGGACGCCCTACACCGAATGCTGTGATGAAAGGAATCATTGCACACACGATCATCGTCTCAACCGGACCTGCAACCTGATACAGTCCAAGAACTGCGCCACAAAGCAAACTACCGATGTTGAAACCGAGAGGGCCGAGGAAGCAAAGTTCCAACGGCAGCATAATGGCAACCGTACCAAACGGAACTAGCAGAACCTTCAAAGCGTTGGGAACGATCTTGTTCAGTAGCTTTTCAATGTAGCCCTGAATCCAGACAACTAATAGAATAGGAACAATCTGGCCACTGTACTTGACATTGGGAGCAGCGATGCCATATACCGTGTAGCCCGTCTCCCCTGCCAGTGCCGTTAGTATATCTGGATATAACATAATGCAGGCAAGCGCCACCGAGATAAAGCGGTTCGTGTTATAGAACTTCGATGCCGTCATGGCGAGTAGAATGGGCAGGAAGTAAATGATGGCCTGTCCGACATAGTAGAAGTTTGTGTACAGTGGGTCAGTATCGGACACAAGGCCCAGCATTGTGGGTCCGATAATCGCAGCTACTACATTCGCCATGCCGATAACCACAAACAGCGGAATCAACGGAGAGATTGATGCGGAGAATGCGTTCAGAATACTTTTCAGGATACTCTTGGGCGTTATTTGGGGCTTCGCAGTAAGTTCCGGATCTTCGTTTTCGGGAATGGCCTCCTCACGATGTACTCCGGAAATCTTGACGAATTCCTCATACACATTGTCGACTGCGGGACCGAGAATGACCTGAATTTCGCCATTGTTGTCGTACAATCCCATCACGCCTGGGAGCTTTTTCAATGACTCTTGCTCCACCTTGCCGTTGTCTTTTAAGGTAAGGCGGAGACGGGTCATGCAGTGGTATGCGTTTACGACATTTTCTTTTCCACCTACACGGTCCAGAATTGCCTGCGCTAAATCTGCGTTTTTACTCATGATATCCTCCTTTTAATATTTGCTCCAGCGTGCGCATCGCTTATGTTGACTTTAGTATAGCAGATATGCATCGCTATAAATAGTCAGATTATTTTCCTACAAAGAGGAAAACAATCTGTATTCTTTCGTTCTTATGTGATATACTAAAAAGGTCAAAGGAGGGGGACACTATGAAAGAAACTCGGATAAAGCGACTTCTATCCTATTTGATGGTTACAGAGGGCTGGCATTCGGCTGAAGAGCTCGCCTCTTATCTCCACACTACTACCAGAACTATCCGCAATTATATACACGAATTGCAGTCGCGTCCAGATGTAATGATTGAATCATCAGTTCGTGGATACCGCTGGGCACCGGGCTCCTCTATCGCTTATGTGGCAATGTACCCTACTGATACAACACCGTTTACGCCAACAGATCGCATGCTCTATGCCCTGCGTCACTTTCTCTGGCTTGAAAAAATACCGGTTGAAACTCTTATGCAGGAATTAATGGTAAGCGACCGCACCTTCGATCAGGATTTGAATCGACTTCGAAGACTATTTCGACAGTTTGGCTTATCTCTACATCGCCGTCACGATGTATTGCTGCTTACAGGCATGGAGACAGGACGTCGCCGTTTGATTTTATTTTGCATAAAGCAAGTCTCTAAGGTAGAGTATCTCACACTTGATTTCTTGGTTTCTGGCTTTCGATATTTGGATGTGCAATTTGTCCATAAGACTTTAATGAGTGTTTTGCCTAAGCATAATTTGCACACAAATGGCTACCAAGTCTATGAATTACTCCTTCTTATGTTAATTCAAATCGAGCAGATCCAACGCGGTAATCTGATTGAGCCTCTGCAGAATCAATACCAATTTATTTCTCAAAGCCCTGACTATGCGGCCTCTGTTGAGATTACGACACAAATTAATCGCCATTCCGCAATCGCCTACACATCATCCGAGGTATTTTACCTTGCACTATTACTCTTTTGTAAAACTGCTTGTATAAGTGATATCTATCCGTCCGGTATTCCATTTTATGAGGACAACAAAGCTGCTACACAAGGTTGTTTGCACACCGCAGAACAATTGTTAACCATCAATTATTCGCAGGAGAACTTTCCCGCTCATCTTGCACACTATTTTTCGCGGATGCAAGTACGCCAGCAGATGCAATTAAGTACGCCCTGTACCCTACTGCGTACTCTGCGTAATGTACACCCGCTATTAGTAGATACCGCTGCTCAAATGCTCTTGACATACACAAAAACCATTCCGTTACCTAATGCCGCTCAGGAAGTCGGTTTTCTAGCGCTATTTCTGGCTGATTATATGTACCACCGAATGTCTTTCGAGAGTCGATTGTCTGCCACTCTGATTTGTCCTGACTTCGAAAACCTTGCATTAAATACTCGAAATGATCTAGCAGAGCATCTAGGAAATACTCTTACGATTGACCATTTAATGCAGACTACCGACCTCGATGATTTGCCAGCAAGCGACCTTACAATTTCTGTAATCCCAATTAAAAGTCGTTCGCACACAGTATTTATTTCCCCCATGCCAAAGTCCGAGGATTATCGATTAATTCGTCAGGAAATTCAGCAAATTAAAGCAGCCAAACGACGCAAACAGCTCAATGCATTTTTCAGCAGTTATATGCGCCCTAAAACATTTTTCATGGATATCTCGCTCACCAACGAAGATGATGTATTGCATTTCTTATGCCAGAAATTGCAAAAAGACCAGGTCGTAACAGGAGACATTGAATCCGATATCCTCACACGCGAAAAAATAGATCCATCTGTTTTTTATGAAATGCTGGCTGTTCCTCATTACTGTGGCCCTAATGTTTCCCGCAATAGCGTTTATATCATTTATAATCGTGCGCCAATCTCCTGGGGCGACTCGTGTGCCAACCTAATCACGCTAATTGTAATGCAGCCCGATTTACAAGACGACATGAAAAGTCTCTATGGTCTACTAACTCTGATGTTTTCCAAACCCAAGAACATCCAGCTTCTTTCGGTCGCTAAAAACTATGGAGAGTTTTTGGCTATCCTTCCAACACTGAATCTGGAATAGTCAATTTGCAAGAAGGAGAAAATCATGGTACGCAACAATATCCGACTGCAGTACAGCGCTCCGGTCACACCAACCTTCTTTTTATATTGCTCGCCTCTCTGGTATTGGGGTACCCGACTAACAACTGGACACCTGTTTCGTTTATACCACTCATCGATGAAAGATCCATTATTTTATATCCGGTTGTTCGGCCATGTTCTGGCCAAGGTGGTTGGTATCACTTTATTAACAACATTTTCCTCTTCCGTGTCATCGCACCTCCCCTGGAAGAACGATATCTGTCGTTGTAACCGCATCATAAGCAGTTCGTAGTTCAGCGTATCGAAATAGTTGGACAAGTCTACGGATACGGCGTATCTGTATCCTTGCTCTGCATATTCCTTTACCTTCTGAATTGCCTGTTGGGCACTCCGTTTACGCTGATACCCTTATCTTATCCTTCCAGAATCAACTTTCGAGATTCGCTGTGCAGCATAACACTCACCTTCTTTGACTCTGTTATATTACTTTTTCTCAAAAGTCAAAGTATTCTCTGCTGCATTATTGAAAATTGCTAGAGTTAGCGCCCCAAAGAAATAGAACCCAGCCCGCAGAATTACACATCAAAGATTCTGCGGACTGGGTTGTTTGTTTTCAGAAAAAATCCTGCTGGCAAAGCGACCAGAAGAGCAATTTCATCAGTGATCCCAACTTAGAGAAATACGTAGCGAAAACCGATGAAGGCGAAATTGTCGACCTAGGTACATACAGAGCAGATGAAAGCGGTATTTCCATTTCTGGTTATCCCTTTTAGTCAGAAATGAGCAATCAACAGCGACACCCACGCGTTCAAACAAATTCATGTTTCTACGGTTAAACCTAAAACAGAATTCCGATAAGTAGAGGTCGAGACTTTTCTTTGGTAAGCCGTGAAATGTTCCACGGATAAAAGCCTTTACATTGCTAATCATCACATGCAGCAAACCTGTGTTCTCAAAAGACCGTTTTCTAGACATCATTGCCTTTAAATTCTTCCGCTTCTATTCATATTATCGGAATAATTGAATTCGTAATCCCCTCAAAATCACATTGCTTTTTATGGTATACAGAGGTATCAACCAAAACAGCATCCATTCTATCGTTCATTTTATTTTCTCCTCCGCATAAAATGTCAGATTTTCAAATTACAATCACGAAATGTTTTCCTATAAACACAAACAATAATATATCTCCAAATCACACTCTACCGTAATTATATCTTCGACAGCGAAGCAAATCAACCACATATTTCATTTAAAACAAAATCATTCAGTCTGTTTAATAATAAACATTTCTTGGAACCACTGCATCATTTGCTCACTAAAAAAATATTTATATATTCCCGTCCCATTCCCATGCTTCGACGCTATCCATTGTAATTGAGAGGAGATATACTTCCTCTCACCACAACTGAATAGCGTCCTCTGCCGTACCGCTTTTGGGGAAGCAGCGCCAGGATCCGGGTCATCCCGGGGAGCGTGTCAAGAAGGCGTGAGAACATGCTGCAAGGCCGACCCAAAGGCTGCCTTGCAGGGCACAGCGCCGGGAAGGGTTGCCTGTCTGGAATTTGCAGGGGGAGAAAAACGCAAAACCAATATAGCAGCAGATTATGCCGTGAAGGCGCTCGCTTTCACGGCATTGCTGTGCCGCCATATTGGTTCCATTCGTACATTTTTGAAATCGTAACGATTGTAGTATACTGGTTTTGCGGATGAGGAAAACGCCCCGTCCCGCCAGTCAATCCTTGGAGGTGCAGTCTTATGCCACAATGCTTTGTGAGGCCCTTCTCATGACAGCCAGCTTGCGCGTAAAAAACGACAAATACTATGTCGTGCTCACGCATACGACAGATGGCAAAAAAATCAGACCTGGGTTTCCACAGGTCTGTCAGTAACAGGAAACGAGGGCAAAGCTCGGCAGATCATGCTTGACATGCTCGGCGAAAAGCCTGAGCAGGCTGCCCCTCACGATATTCTATTCAGTGACGCCGTGCGCCGCTGGCTGGAGGATGTCCGACATCGTGTGGACGAGGTCACCTACCAAGGCTACGAGGTACAGGCCCGGGCGCACATCCTCCCCTACTTCGATGACCTGCAAATCCGGCTGTGCGATGTTGACGGCGAGACGCTGCAGACGTACATCAACGTAAAGGCCAAATTCGGGCGCTCTGACGGCCACGGCGGCCTATCCGCGGTCAGTCTGCGTCAGCACAAGAACGTGCTCAATCAGACACTCAAATTGGCGCAGAGGGACGGTCTGATTCAGACAAACCCAGCCGATCTGGTCGTCATGCCGCACGTGGCGCAGTTTACCGGCACGTTCTACACAGAAGCACAGATGCGCGACCTGCTGACCGCCGTCAAGAACGAGCGCCTCTACCCCATCATCTATGTCACCGCGCTGTACGGCCTGCGCCGCAGCGAGGTACTGGGTCTGAAATGGGACAGCATCAACTTTGCGATGCAGACGCTGACCATACGGTACACCGTGGCCCGGGTCACGAAGGTCGTGGAGAAGAACAAGACCAAAAACACATCCAGCTTCCGCAGCTTTCCCCTGACCGACGATGCGATGCGGCTGTTCAAGATCCTGCTTCAGCAGGAGCAAATCTACCGAAACCACTTCGGCAGGGACTACATAGACAACGACTATGTGTTCACCTGGGAGGACGGGCACCCCTACTCCCCCGACTATGTGAGCCACACCTTCCACAAGCTGCTGAAGAAGTACGACCTGCCCCATATCCGATTCCACGACCTGCGCCACCCGTATGTCAAGCACACGACAAAAATTTTAGCTTGCGCTTGATGGATTTTCAAGCGCAGGCTTATCCTGATGCTCGGCGAAAAACTCGCGGAGCTTGTCAGCTTCATCGGGGAGGACAAAGCAAAAGCCTTGTCCGTCTACTCTGCAATAGAAAGCGATTTTCATGTCTGCCACCTCAATCGAAAATATCTCGGATTTTGTACGCGATCTCAATTCGCTTGTCGGGGTACACCAGCACCCGGTCGATCAGCAGCTCGGCCAGCTCGGTGGTCAGCGTGTCCGCATCGAAAATTGCCTTGGACGCTTCCATGCGGCTGTCCTGCCGTGCCTGTTCGTCCTGTTTCTGCTTCGCCTGTGCCAATACTGCGGCATAGGCGTTTTTCGTTTTCAAAAGCAGCTCGTCACACGCGGTCTTTTCCGCCTTGTAGGTGTTCAGGTCAATCTCGCCCATGAGATAGCGTTCATACAAGGCGCGCTTACCGTCTTGCAGTGCCTCGATCTGCTGCTCATATTCGGTGCGTTCCGGTACGGAAGCATCCACCCGGAGCGTACCGTCAGGGGCAAGCGGTGCGGCGGCTTCCATCTGCTTTTTCAGCGTCAGGAATACCGCCTGTTCCAGCTCCGCGGCGTTCAGACGCATCTTGTGGCAGCGGCTTTCTACGTCCGCCTCGGAATGGCGGCAGTGATAATATGAGGTTTTCTGCATGGTGCGGGACAGCGCATGACCGCAGCAGCCACAGAAGGCTTTGCCTTTCAGCGGGTAGTCCCGCTTTTTCTTGTTTGGCTGGGAAAAGCGGAGCTGGCTGGCCTGCACGGTATCAAACACGGCTTTCTCTATGATGGCCGGGTGATGGTCGGGGATGATGTACCACGATTCTCTGTCCTTCAGGCGGCTTCTGGTGCCGCCTACTTCGAGAACCGCCCGCTTGCCGATCACATACACGCCGGTGTAGCGTTCGTCCTCCAAAATGCGGAGAATGGTGGATGCACTCCAAATCCCGTGGCAGCGGGAAATATCGTGGGTATGATTGCCGTGCGCCGCTTTGTACTGGCCGGGGGTAGGGATGCTTCTGCGGAACAGCTCCCGTGTGATGGCGGTGGCGTTGATGCCCTCGGCGGCAAGCTGGAAGATGAGCTGCACAACGGCAGCGGCCTCCGGGTCAGGCTCCATTCTGCCATCGGCGCTTTTGCGATAGCCGTAGGGACAGATTTTGCTCTGATACTCGCCGCGCTGCATCTTGGCGTACTTGGCGCTCTTGGTCTTGATGGACATATCGCGGCTGTAATATTCGCTGATGAGATACTTGAATGCTACGTCCATGCCGCCAGTGTCACCCTTGAATTTGCTGCTGTCAAAATCGTCGCTGATGGAAATGAAGCGGGTATGGAACAGCGGGAACACGCGCTCGATAAAGTAGCCGGTTTCAATGCTGTTTCGCCCGAAGCGGGAAAAATCCTTGACGATGATGCAGTCGATTTGATTGGCCCGCACCAGCTCAATGAGCTTCTGTACCTGCGGACGCTCAAAATTCGTGCCGCTGTACCCGTTGTCGATGAACTCCATGATCTCCGCGTTCAGAGCTTCGGGCATGGAAGCCGCGTACTCGTGGAGAACAAGGCTCTGATTTTCAATGCTCAGACTGTCGTACTTGTAATCCTCAATGGAGAGGCGGATGTAGAGGGCAATTACATATTTTTGCATTGTTCCAGCACCTCCGCATAGGTTTCAAACTCGCTCTGGAAGCGATAGCGCACTGTGATCTGCTTGTCGTGGGATACCTCAATACGGTCGATCAGCCGCTCGATGAGAGCGCCGGTCAGCGCCCGGTCGGTCTTGATTTGCGCGGCATCCTGCTCCAGCGAACGGTGCTGCTTGGTTTGGGCATCCATCGTTCGCAGGCCGTCCTCCAACTGCTCTATTTCCACGGCGAGGTCGGCAATGCGGTTTTCGTACTTCTCCTTGTAGTCAAAGTATTCATCCTTGGTGAGAACACCTTGGACGAGGTTTTCATACAAGCTCCGCACGATGCCGCGCAGCCGCTGGATTTCCTGCTTTCGGCCGGTGATTTTCTCCCGCAGCGCGGTGCGGTCATCGGCCTGTCGGGGCAGCTCTGCAAGGGAGAGGGTATATTGTCCCAGCGCCGTATCAAGCGCATCCTGAAGCATATCTGCCAGCATATCCAGCAGCGCATCCTCGCGGATGGTCACGCCGGGACAGGCGTCTTTACTGGTTCGGCTCCTGCTCAGACAGTAATAGAGATACACATCGTCGGACTTCTTGCGGATATTTCTCTGCCGATGCAGGCTGCCGCCGCAATGGGCGCAAAACACCTTGCCTTTGAGCAAATTCGGCGTGTAGGCTTTGACCTCCCGTGCCTTGGCGCGGCTGGCAGTCTGGTCGAGGATTGCTTGCACCGCCGCGAACTGTTCCCGGCTGATGATGGCCTCGTGGGTGTCCCGTACCACCGTCCATTCCTCGGCATCGGCCTTGACCTGCCGATGATCTACGGTTTTGGTCTGCCCCTGAACGAGATCTCCGGTGTAGACCTCGGAGCGGAGAATGACGCCGACCGTTCGGGTCTGCCACTTGCCGCTGCCAAGCAAATTCTCGTGGGTGATCTTGCCCTGCATCTTCTTGTAGTGGCTGGGGGTAAGAACGCCTGCTTCGTTCAGCCGCACGGCGATGGTATTGAGGCCAGCGCCCTCGGAAGCCCAACGGAACATCCGCTGCACCACAACGGCGGCAACGGGGTCGATGATAAGCTGGTGGCAATCGCCCTCCGCTTTCAGATAACCGTAGGGAGTACGCGCACCGATGAACTTGCCGTCCTTCATGGCCTGCCGCTGCTGCGCCCTGATCTTGCGCCCGATGTCCAAAGCGTAGGCTTCGTTTATCATGTTCCGCAGCGGAATGATGATACCGGAATGGGCATCCTCTGGGGCGGCGGTGTCGAAGTTTTCATTGACCGCAATAAAGCGGATGTTGCGGATGCGGAAATACTGCTCGATGTAGTAGCCGGTGTCGATGGTGTTCCGCCCCAAACGGGAGAGGTCTTTGACAATCACGCAGTTTACATGACCGGCCTCAATATCTGAGAGCATCTGCTGAAAGCCCGGACGGTGGAAGTTTGTCCCGGTCGCGCCGTTGTCGATATAGGTATCGTATACGCTGATCTCCGGATACTGCTCCAGATAGCGGGCAATAATCATCTGCTGGGTTTCAATGGATACGCTGTGCGTGTGGGTATCCTCCACCGAAAGGCGGACGTAGATCGCGGCGCGGCAAGGGGCGTCGGCCTCCTGCACGGCTACCGCAGCCGTTTCTTTCCTGCTTTTTCTCGCCATGCTCAGCCCACCTTTCTCTGTTCGTAATCTTTCTGCTGCGCTGCCAGCGCCAGAAGCTGCAACGCCTTTTTGTATTCGTCCTCATGGGTAAAGGTAATATCCAGCTCCTTCTTCCCACGGACGCGGATGCTCTGTACCATGTGAATGAGCGCCCTGCGATCTAAGGTTTCCAGCGTGGAGAACTGCGTAAACTGTGAAATCCAGCGGTTGCGCTCACTCCGGTTTTCCAAAACCTCCGTGAGTTTTTCCTTGAGAACGCGGACGCTCTCGCGGATGTCCTCGGCTTGCTTGGTGTACTTGGCTTTGTAGGAGGCGTATTCCTCCTTGGTAAGCATACCTCCCACAAGGCTTTCATAGAGCCGTGCCTTGAACTCCAGCACCTGCTCCAACCGGCGCTCGTTGTCGGTGATGTGGTCGCTGTATTCCTTGGCAAGCGCCTGATTGATGCTGGACTGGTCAATGCCAGAAAGCAGCGCCTTCAGAGAGGCAATGTTGCCAATATAGGCTTTCAGACTGTCCCGCACACAGTCGATCAGGCTGCTTTCTTTCAGCATGACCGGATGGGCGCAGCCCTTTTTCTTGCCGGTAGGACAATAATAGTAGTGGTACTCCTTGCCGTTCGCACGGTTGGTCTTGCGGGTCATGCGGCTTCCGCAGCACCCGCAGATCAGAATACCGGAGAACAGGTAAACCGTATCCTCGTTGGGAGAAGTCCGGGTATCCAGTCCCTTAATGCGCTGCACCAGCTCAAAATCCTGACGGGCAATCAGCGCTTTATGGGCATCCGGGACGCGCACCCACTCGGAGGCGGGGCGCTGCTCCATCTGCTTGATCTTGTAATGCGGCGTACCCTGTTTGCCCTGCACCAGCGTTCCGGTATAGGTTTCGTCCTGCAAGATGCGGATGATGGTGGTTGCTGACCACTTGCAGTCGGCTTTGTCCGCGTAGCCCTTTTTCGCGTAGGGCAGACCGTTGTTCTTCTTGTACGCCAGCGGGGAGAGAATACCCAGCCGGTTCAGCTCAGATGCGATCTTGGAGGCGCTTGCGCCCTCCAGCCGCATACGGAAAATGTCGCAGACAACGCGGGCAGCGTAGGGGTCAGGGACGAGCAAATTCTTGTTGTCCTCGGCTTTCATGTAGCCGTACACCGGGAACGCGCCGACGAAATCGCCATTGCGCCGCTTCACGTCCAGAGAAGAACGGGTCTTGATGGAAATGTCCCGGCAGTAGGCTTCATTCATAATGTTCTTGACCGATACGGTCAGATCATCGCCGCTGTCGTGGGCGGTGTCGATGCTGTCGGTGATAGCGATGAAACGCACCCCGTAGGCCGGGAATACCCGGCGCAGATACCGGCCTGTTTCGATGTACTCGCGCCCTAAGCGGGAGAGGTCTTTTACAATGACGCAGTTGATGTTGCCATCGGTGACATCCTGCATCATTTCCTTGAACGCGGGGCGGTCAAAGATGATGCCGCTGTATCCATCGTCGATCTTTTCGGAAACGACCTCAATATCCGGGTTACGCTCTACAAAGTTTTCAATGAGCTTGCGCTGATTGGAAACGCTGTCGCTTTCGCTGGAATGATCGTCGGTGTAGGACAGGCGGATGTAAGCGGTAGCTTTGTATTTAGGCATGAAAAAGCACTCCTTTCTCCCGGACTGCTCCCGCATGAAAAGAGTGGTTATCTGGCTATTAGGTTTTCATCCTTTTCCACACCGATCATAGCACTCTCTGCGGAAAAAAGCGAGGATGTCGCTCAGCGCAAAATGCCTTGCAGACATTCCTCCAACGTAACGCCGTTCCCGGCAAAGCAGGCGTTTACCACAAAATCGCCGCAGCGGAAGCGGTAAGGATTTTTGATCTGGCGGATAAAGGCGACAATGCGTTCTTCCTTGGGAAGATTTTTGTCTACGGATACTTCCCGGATGTCCACCAGTTCATCCGTGTGGATTTGGGTTTCGTTTGGCGTCGGCTGCATCATGGCGATCTCCTTTCTCGGTTTGGTGGGTTTCCTCAAGGTCACATGAATGCGCTGACGGAAAGGCCGTCAGCGCATGGTATCTGACTTTGAGAGGCGGCTGCGCGGGTAGAATTGGAGCCACATAACATAATGGCGAATACCGGCGCAGCCGCTCTGCTTGTCCATTTGAGAAGATCCATCCTATTTGCCACGCGCCCCGGATAGTGGGCATGATGCAGGCCGCCCTTGGCAGGGCTGTCATAACTCCACGATACCGCTGCCTCAAAGAGCTGGCGCATACCGCAGGGTTCCCCCTCAAGTCTGTGGGAGGGCGTGAGCAAGTTTCATTATCCGCCGCGCTGTCATCGCGCCCGATTTGCCGAATCGGGTCTAAGGCTGCGTAGATCGCTCGGATGGCTTTTCCGGAATCACCTCCTTGAAGCCATCGTCGTGGCGGCGCACCTTATGCCGCTATCACGCGGGTTTTGTGCCTGCATCATGGTCTATTCAGTTTTCAACGTTCAACGAAAGGCTTCGTGGAGAATGTCCCTTCACCTATCGCCGATTTTGGGCCACTTTTGCAAGGTGTTTTTGAAAAACCTCAGAAATATTTTTTGATTTTTCTGATTGCTGCTGTAATGTTGAGAGAAATAGCCTGATGCGACACGCCTTCGACTTTTCCAATCTCGTCAATCGTCATTCCATCCACGAAATACATCCACATCCTGCGGAACTGAGTGTCCGTCAGGTGCTTCCTGATTTGCGTAACCTTTTGGGTGCTACGGCGGATTTCCGCCACCCGGTCATGCGCCTGCTCCATGCAGATATCCGCAGCGGGAATAGATGCTGCTTCCTCGGAAAGCTCGTCCAGTGCAAGGGTATGATTAGCGTAGACATGATCCTCTTTCTCGGAAGCATGATAGTCTGCATCCGACAGGGACTTCCATTTCAGAAATTCTTCCTCGCTGGCAAAGTCCTCGCGGGTCAGGCGGATGATGGCTTCGTTGGCATCCATGTAAACGATAGCGTTGGGGTCTTTCTTGTTCAGCGCATAGCTGCTCTTTCTGTTAAACATAATATGTCCTCCGTTTCGGTGTTGGGTGGGTGGTGAACCAGACCAACACCGGCGGAGAACGACAGCCGACAGGAAAACGTAAAAAGGCGCTCGAACAGGCATGATGACCTGAACGAGCGCCTTGCGTGCGAGTGAAAACATGAGTAACGAATACTGTACCGGGAGGGGCTAAATCACGGATGAACCAAACCGCATAAAAAGAGAGCTGCAACTCGCTTTCGTGAGTGCAGCTCGTCTGGGGGATAGCCGCGTGCTTTTTGAAGTGGACGGCTAATCGGTGCTTATGCTTTTTTACATGACCGCGAGCGGCCTTAGCAGTATCTCCTGTTCATCCGTGACATCATAAAATTACCTCCAACTCGCTGAATGTGATTTGCGGCTCATTCAATGTGAGCTTCATGTGTATTTAAGTGAATTGAGGCTCACTCTACAATGTAGTAGAGGTGATTTACAATGAACTTTCTTGACCTGTTCGCCCAAAAGCTTCGCGAAAAGCGGGAGCAGAAAAAGATCACGCAGCGCGAATTAGCGGAACGGCTTAATATGTGTACCCGAACTGTCATTGAGATTGAAAAGTGCAAGAGCAATCCGAAATTTGAAACGGTTGCGCTGATCTCAGAAGAAATGGACATCAGTCTGGATGGAATCGTGTTCCACGATAGAGCGCCGCAGACCGTTGCCAAGTGCGTTCTTGATTACTTTGCAGGAAAGGGTGAAGAAGAGTCGCAACGGTACATAGACCTGTGCATGAGCGCAGATAAGCTGAAGTGATGTACAGGGGAAAACAAAAGGGCCGATGATTGTCTTTCATGTAGAGCAGCCAGTGGGCTTATATTTTCCCCACTGGCTGCTCTTGTCCGCACAGTTGGAACGACGGGCATTAGTATCCTATTTTTCCTGTTTGTGTGCATCCCGGATCTTTTCAAAGGTGTCCTGACTGATGGCGTGTTCAATCCGGCAAGCATCTCGCTCTGCAATTTCAGGGTCAACGCCAGCTGCGATAAATTGCTCTGTAAAGAACTGATGCCGCTCATAAATTTTTTCGGCAACATTCCGGCCTGTTTCGGTCAAATGCAAAACGTAATCACTATCTACCGTTAAAAAGCCCCCTTCACGCAAAGCCGACACCGCATAGCTTACACTGGCTTTTGAAACTCCAACACGCCGTGCAACATCAATAGAGCGGACAGCACCGTGATTCTTTTGAAGAACCAGCACAGCCTCCAGATAATCCTCTCCGGACGCATGAATCATCACTATTGTCTCCTTTATGCAAGGCTCCAGCCGGAGGACTTTTTACGGATATTTACAAAATCCTGATAAATCCCGGCTTTTGCCATAAGCTCGTCATGGGTTCCCTGTTCGCTGATCCGTCCATCGGAGATCACCAAAATCTGATCTGCCTGACGGATGGTATTCAGGCGGTGTGCAATCACAAGCAATGTTTTACCCTTTACCAGTTCATTGATTGCCTCCTGGATATAGCTTTCATTATCGGTATCAACACTTGCAGTCGCTTCATCCAAAATGACAATCGGTGCGTCCTTCAAAATGCAGCGGGCGATAGAGATTCTTTGCTTTTCGCCGCCGGACAGAGTAGCGCCGCCTTCACCGATGACTGTCTGGAATCCATCTGGCAGCGCCATGATAAAATCATAGCAGCGGGCTTTTTTTGCAGCCTCATAGACTTCTTCCTCGGTAGCGTCCGGTTTACCCATGCTGATATTGTTGTAAATGGTATCCTGGAACAAGTACACCCTCTGGAAAACCATGCTGATCTGTTCCATCAGTTCGGCGAGAGGTACATCCCGAATATCTGTACCACGGATTGTCACTTTGCCGGATTTCACATCCCACAGCCGCGCCAGAAGGTTCGCAATCGTGGATTTGCCACCGCCAGACGGTCCCACAAGTGCGGTCATGGTATTCTTCTGCATAGAGAAGCTGATGTTGTGCAGGACTTCCTTGTCCTGATAGGCGAAGGCCACATCGCTAAATTGTACTTCTGGCTGATCCGGCTGTGCCTGTGACAGAATATGTTGATTTCCGTTATCGGGAAGTTCGGGCTCGTCCAAAACAGCTTCAATGCGGTCTAATGCGGCATTCATCACGGTCAGTCGGGTTGCTTCTCCATAAAGAGCTTTCAGAGGTCCAAAGAGATCAAAGACAAACAGCAGCACGCCCAAAAGATAAGCCAGGGAGAGTACGCCTTCCTGATGTAAAAAAACGGATAAACCGAAGATAGCGGCAATACCCACGCCATAGAGAATGTTTAAGCCAGTGGTCCACGGTGTCATTTTCTGCTCAAACTTCGTATTGACATCCCTTGATTTTTTGAAGTTTTCCGTTAATTCGTCAGATTTTTCTCCGAGCAGATTGTAACTTTTGATAACCCCAATTCCTTCAGCAAAAGACAAGACCGCATCCGTCAAATTCTCGCTTTGGTTTTGACGCCCGACAGCCTCCTTGAAGGAAACCTTATTCATATATTTTGCAACCAGCGATGCCAGCAAGGTAATGATTACCGCAATCAGCCCAAGTCTCCAATCCAGTACGAACATAAAAACAGCTAAAACCAAAGTAGACAGCATATAGCTCATCATGTTGCCAATGGTACTCATAGAAACTTCCTCAATGAAAACCATATCCGTACTGAGAACAGAGCTGATTTTGCCAATATTCCCCGATGTAAAGTAACCCATCGGCATTTTTCTTAAATGATTTCCCAACTCCATCCGTTTATCAGCAAAGATCATAAATCCAGCGGCACTTTGCAGACGGTCGCTCAAATAGTGAACCACTGTCTGAACCACTACAACAGCTAATAATCCAAGTCCGACAAACAGACAGGTCTTTCCAGTCAGCGTATTATCAGCAAACCCGGCAAAGACAATAAACGCCATGAAGATCGGCATTTTGGAGAGAATGGACTCGACAAATGCACATAGAAATGCAGCCTGAATACGGCTTTTATACCTCCCGGAGAGGTTCAGGATTCTTGAAATCAATGCAAACATTTATCTTCCCTCCTTTGCAGTAGATACTTTCCACTCGGCGCTGTCCTGAGCCGCTTTCCACAACTTTTGGTATTCTGGGCAAGCTTGAATCAGCTCCTGATGTTTTCCGGTTGCCACCATCTTTCCGTGATCCATAACGCATATTTGATCTGCGTTCATTATAGCGGGAAGTTTGTGAGCGATAACTACCAAGGTTTTTCCCTTCACCAGCTCCGCAATAGCAGCCTCCATTTTTTCCTCATTTTCTGGATCAGCATAGGCCGTGGCCTCGTCAAGCACTACAATCGGGGCATCCTTCAATATTGCTCGCGCCAGGGAAATTCGCTGGCGCTGCCCCCCGGAAAGCATTTTCCCCGCATCGCCCGCCATGGAGTGAATACCTTGCGGCAGCTTTTCCAGAAACTCCATACACTGGGCTTTCTTCGCCGCCTCCATTACTTCCTCATCGGTAGCATCCAAACGTCCAAGACGGATATTTTCCAGCAGGGAGGTGTTAAACAGGTACTGATCCTGAGCCACATAGGAAATGCGGCTGTTCAATGCCTCCAGGCTCATATCACAAAGTTTCTGCCCGCCAATGGAAATGCTCCCTTTCTGCGGGTCATAGTAGTGGATCAACAGTTTTGCAAGGGTGCTCTTGCCAGAACCGGATTCACCAACCAGGGCAGTTTTTTGTCCTGCTTTTGCCACAAGGGTAATATCGTGGAGGACTTCGTTTTCCGCTATTATCGGTTTCCCATCTGGGCCAGACTGTGTCGTTTGATACGCAAAGGAAACATGATCGTAAGAAATGTTAAAATCCTGTCCGTGGAAATCATCCTCAGCAGCTTGCAGCGGTGCCGCATTTAACATCTGTTCAAGTGCCGTGATCTTATAATTCAGATTCGGAATCGTCTCCATAAAGCCCAGTGCTTTCAGGAGAGGAATCCCAATGCTGAGGGAAAGGCAGAGGACTAAAATCAAATCAGGTAAAGTGCTTATGCCACAGAGAACAAACCATGCCCCAAGAGGCAAAGTCAGAATAACAGTGCAGGGCAGCAGACTTCCGTATATCGCCATCCAGGGCCAGGCGGCCTTATACCATGCCAAGGTATAATCCCGATAGTCCGTTACATCCTTGCGGAAGTTCTCGTAAGATTCACTCTCCCGGTTGAAAACCTTGACAACCTCCATACCATTGATGTACTCAATGATCGTGTTGTTCATTTTCTGTGCAGACTGATAGTAGGGACCCATGCGCTTCATTCCAACAGAGTACATAATGACCATGGAGAGCAGGCTGATCGGGATAGAGGCCAAAGACATAAGAGCCAGTTTCCAGTCCGCACAAAACATAGCAACATAAATCACCAGCGGGATCAGCAAATTTGCGATACCCTCCGGGACTGAATGAGCAAGGAGCAATTCCAAGCTGTCCACATCATCGACAAACAGCTTTTTGATTGTCCCTGTCCCTTTTTCCTCCACAATGCCAAGGGGAAGTTTCTCAAACTTCTCTTGCAGAGATACCCGCAGCCGGAACAATGTGTTATATGCTGCTTTATGAGAAATTGATAATCCCCATCCATATAAAACCGCCTGCAAAACAAGACAGATCAAAACCCCTATAACACGCAATAAAACAAATTCTGTCTCAACAGAATCGCCCATAACCAATGGTGAAATGACCTGATAGGCCAGCACAAAAGGCAGGACGCCCATAAGAACGCTGACCAGTACGACAACCGTGGCCACATACATATTTTTCTTATATGGCCCTGCGTACTCAAAGATTTTTTTGAACATAAGCCCTCCTTATATTGAGCCGTACTGTCTGTGCTTCAAAAACAAGAGGCCGCCAAAGTAAAGCGGCCTCTTATCATTATCTTTCTGTCCAGTCAAGGCGGCCCTGACATTCATAATTTCTAAAATTCACTGGCGGATTCGGAAAAAATCCAAAACCTTTTTACTGCCGGATTCGTCCAATGGATAGCTTTCTTTTATTTGCCCTTTTTCCATATGGACTACATACGAACATCCCGCCATCACCAACTCCGGATCATGCGTAATAACAAGAAGCGTTTTGCCCTGATCCGCGAGTGACTTCAAACTCCGCGCAACTTCCCACATATGTTTGAGATCAAGCCCGCTGGTTGGTTCGTCAAACACAATGATCTCCCGGTTACTCACAATGGCAGATGCGATCGCTACCCGCTGTTTTTGCCCGCCGGAAAGAGAAAGCGGGTGCCTGTCTTTATATTCCAGCAGATCAAACTGTTTAAGGATTTCATCTGCAACAGTTTCATCCTCGTTGTCCATGCTCAGAAGCGCTTCATCCATCACGCTTTCGGTAAATAGCTGATGGCTGGTATCCTGCATTACCATGTAGCAATGTTTGAGCCGGGCTTTCCAATCAAGGGTTTTCCCGTCAACCTGCAAAAGGCCACACTTCTTTTCCAGTCCGCAAATACAGCGGGCCAAAGTAGATTTTCCAGCGCCATTCAGGCCGATAATGGCAATCGTTTCTCCAACAGGCAGTTCAGCACTCGGAATATGGAGGCTTTCCGGTTCCCGCTTTTTATACGCAAAGCAGAAATTTTGAAATTCCATCAGTTTAGCTGTATGCGCCTGATACTGATTCGCGGGTTTCAACTTCGAGAGAGAAAACGGCCGCAGCCCCATTTCTTTTCGAGTGCTATCCGATAAACTGTCAAATTCAGCAGGCGTGTATTCCCGTTCAATCTCCCCATCTTTTACATACAGCACACGATCTGCAAGATCGTGAAGGTAGTAAAGGCGGTGTTCTGCAATCAGAATTGTTTTGCCCTGCTTTTTCCAGAGGCTCAAGACCTGCCGCAGGTCATCAATAGCAGCCATATCCAGATTAGAAGATGGTTCGTCAAGGACCATAATTCCCGGTAGCAATACACTTGATGAAGCACAGGCTATTTTTTGCTTTTCGCCCCCGGACAGAGCAAACACGCTTCGCCCCATCAAATCTTCAATATGATAATCGGAAACTGTACGGTCAATCCTTTTCAGGATATCTTCCTGGGGATAGCCTAAATTTTCACAGGCAAAGGCTAATTCACTATCCGTATCCACGTTGAAAAACTGACTTTTGGGATTCTGGAATACAGATCCCACCATAGCAGCCAAGTCATAAAGCGGCGTATCTGATACGCTTTTTCCGTCCAGAAGGACATCACCCTCTAAATTGCCCTCGTAATAATGAGGCACCAGCCCGTTTACCAAACGGGTAATCGTTGTTTTCCCACAGCCGGATTCTCCCGTGAGTAAAACAAATTCCCCTGTGTTTATGGTGAGATTGACATTTCTAATCCCTCCGCCGCTGGATTCTTCACCATAAGAAAAAGAAACATTTTGAAAATCTATCATGGCAAAATCCCTCCTGCGGAAATTATCGGGGAAGCAATCGCCCAAAACACTACAAAGCAACAAAACAAGATCAGCACCACATCGGCAAAATTGAATTTAAGCTGGCAAATGTTTGTGCGTTTGACAGGAGCACCGAGGCCACGGGTAATTGCCGCAGCGGAAAGTTCCTCACCGATTTTCACGGAGCAGGTAATCATCGGGATCAGCTTATACTCCAATATTTTTGAAGATTTTTTCCCTCCAAGTTTAATCCCACGCATTTTCATAGCGTCACTGATTGCTTCTGACTCCTGAAAGACAGTTGGAAAGAAGCGGAACATGACCGTTAAGGGGATCGTCACTTCTTTAGGCATATGGATTCTTTCCATGCCGGAAATCAATTCACTGACCGTTGTTGTTTTCACTGCATAGGCAGCAATCGCAACACTGGGAAGGATTCGGCAGAAGAATCCTGTTGTAAACAGAACGAGGAAATTCAATATTCCCGTAAGGTGCGGTAAAACATAAATTTGAACAGCATAAAAAGCAGAAAACACAGCAATATAGCCCACAGCTTTTGCACATTGTTTCGAGGTAAGCAGCAATATAGCCGGAACCGTACAAAGAACAAGGCGGATCAGCCCCATAGCTTCTCCGCCTGTTCCACCCATGACAAAAATGCTTATGATGAAGATGAGCAACAGTTTTGTACGCGGATCGAGCCGTAACCCTTGTTCTGTTTTTTTGCTGAGCAGAATTTCCCGCGCCATTATGCAATACCGGCACGCTGGAAGTGCTTTTTGCAAATAGCTTTCCCAATCACACCTCCGACAAGGCCAAACACAAAGCAGGCAACCAGCAGAATAGGCGCAATCCACATAGGCATATATGTATTAAGGGTAGCTGCATATTCAGCGCCGTATCCTTCAGTCAACATTACCATATAGCTTTCACGGTTCAGGAAAATGGGAGCAAAGTTGCCAAACACCCAGATGCTGAACACGCCGCAGGAAAGAACTGTACTCTTTGCACTTTTGTAGTCCGCCTTTTTCAGGATCACGTCGGCCAACAGGCCGCCAACGAGACCAGTTACCATAGTAAGATAGCCGTTGCCGAAGAACACCATGATTAGGCCAATCAGGAAACCCATGATTGCAGTCATCCCGAATTTTTTAGCCTTTGTAACATACAGCATATAGGGGATGCCGCCAATCAAAGGGCACAGTACCGCCATCAGCGGAATAAAAATGGGGATAAAGCCAAGCATCGCCACCAGCATAACAATCACGACATAGATGACGGTGTAGATGCCGATAGTAATTAAATCTTTTCCCTCAAGCCGGGAACTTTTTTTCTGGGAACTCATACCAGTATCCTCCTCTGAGAAAATGAAAATGTGGTGTGGTTAGAGTGTTCTAACCACACCACGCATTTTAGCAATTTCATGTCCAATATCCAACCCAAAAGCAATTTCATTCTACCCAAAATCGGTATTTATTTTGGGTATGCAAAGCACCTATTTGATTCGGCTGGCCTCTCGATAATCTTTTGGCATAACTCCATACTTTTTCTTAAATGCAGCAGAAAAGTTGCTGGGCTTTGTATAACCCACAAGAACCGCTATCTGCCCAATGTTCATATTGCTCTCCAATAACAATCCTGCGGCTCGCTCTAACCGCTGCTCAATAACATACGCATGAACCGAAATGCCGTACATCATGGAGAATCCCCTTGATAATTTAGAGACGCTGATTTGAACCTGCCTTGCCAGTCCTTCACAGCTTGGCGCAAAGGCAAGCTCGCTGTCAATGATTCTCTTTGCCTCGATGATGCAATCACGTTCACTTTTTGATATGCAGCAGTATTCCGGCGAGAGGATTCGCAGCTCCAACACTTCGCTCAAATATACTGACAGCAATTCGTGGATTTTGCTTTCCAGAAACAGATACCCAAGCCCACCCCGATAATGTGTAAAGTCTTGTAACTCTGCGAAAATATGCTCCATATAGGGCGTTATGCTCACCTTTGAAATTCCGGTCAGCAGTTTCTTTTCATAGACGGTAATCTCGCCATCCTCGAAGTAGTCCTGTAATAAACGTTTGAAATATGGAACGGGAATTTTGATGTTCTTAAAATAGAAGTCGCTGTTTTGCGCATAACAGAGAGACTCCATTTTCCCGTGTCCACGGTAAATGCAGGATTCTCCCTTTGCAAGACAAGCGCCCTCTCTGCTGCCTGCAATATTCCACGACACGCCGTCGTTCAGGCAGAACAGCATTTGAATATAGTCCTCGCTGTTAATCCCGCGCACATTCATGTCAGAAAAATAATTCATCTTCCAGTCTGAAACAACGGCACCCTGTTTTGTCACCACCTGCGCAATTTGTCCGGTTCCCATATCAGAAGGAATCGGGATCGTTACGGTCTGCGGTGAATTGGAGAGCAGATCCCGATAGAGGTTGTTCATGTATTCGCTTGTCATTGGATGCCCTCCTTTTTTCGGTTAGCAGTGACTAATGTACTAATATAGTTTACACGATTTACGCCTGAAAGTCAATTTTCAGCACGAATGCAAGCTGCTACAGAAAAAATCAGGGACGTTCCCGCAGGGGCAGAGTGCCATGTCGCGCAGTTCGGGTACGACGAGGCGCAGACGCAGACACGGTCAACCGGCCGCGTGCGAGGCGAAGCGTTACGCTATATGCGGCATCGAAAACCACGGCTTCAGAGGGGTTACGAACGGGAACAAGAAACTGGCAAGCAATGCAAAGCGGTACCCACTTTGCGAAAACAAGCGGATTCCGTTTACACGGAGCCCGCCTGTTTCATGCTTGTTGGGGCGCTGCCCCAATCCCCGCAGAACACAAAAACTGTGTTCTGGAACGATGGATAAATCCATCGGCTGCGCGATTTTTCAAATCGCTTGTGGGCGGGCAGCTCAGCGCTGCTCCGCCTCTTTTTCCCGTCGTTCATTCGCTTCCTCCTGCTCCTTATCCAACTCCAGAATACGGTCGATATTGGCCTTGGCCGTCAGCAGCTCTTTCATTTCCTCACGGGCTTTTCGGTAGTCGGCGTAGGCCGCTTTCTTCTCCGCCAGCAGCTCGGCGTACTCGGTATTCAGCGCCTTGATGGTGGGCAGCTTCTTAAAGCCCAGTCCATCAAAATAGTTCTTTGCGGCCTTGTGGATCGTGATCTCACTTTCATGCTCTGCAAGAAATTTCTTGGAGTACCCGGCCTTGCGATAGGCAACGTAGGTATCGCGGGTCTTGGCATAACCCACGATATGCTCCCGCAGCACGGCAATCTCGGCCATGCGCTTTTCCGCAGCCTTGATCCTTGCGGAAAGCTCGTTAAAGTGAGCGGACGCTGCCGCCGCTTTCTCCGAGAGAACGGCGTAATCTAAAAGCTCATGGTCTTGCAGATAGGCCACCGTCTGTGCCATCTGTTTCAGGTTGAACAACGTCGCCCAACGCGCATAACCGGCACCCTTGCCAGCGCGTAATTTGGCCTGAATGTCCACCAGCAGATTCCCGCTGCGCTTTTCCAGTTTGACCGGCGCGGCGGCGCTCTTTCGCGGTGTATGCGTCTTTTCACCGGCAATCACCGCACGGAGATCTGTGGGAGTATAACCGTCGCCGAGGGTGTCCATGCGAATGGACTTTTTCTGTTCGCCGCCCAACAGGGACGGGACTTTTTTGCCCTTGACCTCATATCCGGCCTGCCGCAGCAGCTCCAGCAGCGCTTCAAAGCTGTCGGGATTTTGTGCCAGCGCATCGTCAATGGCCGCGCAGATCCGCTCCCGATGGGATGGCTTCTTCTTGTCACCCAGCCACTTGTTGTAGCTCTTGCCGTGGCGCTTCGGATTCTCCACGATGGAGTAGCCGTTCTCGATGCAGATGGTGTCGCTCAGACGGTGGACGGCGCGGGTGCTGCCCCAAAAGTTGCGGAACTTGCGGTCGCACTCCAGCGTGGTGGAGTTCCATATAATATGGTTGTGGACGTGAGCCTTGTCGATGTGGGTGCAGACGATGAAAGCGTGCTTGCCCTTGGTGAAGCGCCGGGCCAGCTCCACGCCCAGGCGGTTGGCTTCCTCCGGCGTGATCTCGCCCGGCACAAAGGACTGCCGCAGGTGGTAGGCGATCACGTCGTCCGCACCGCGCACCCGGCCGGTGCGGGCGGCGTAGGTCTGCTTGTCCAGCAGGAACTGCGCATCGGCCACGCGGCTGTCACATTGGTAGCTGGTGATGAGCCTACCGTGGTCGGTCTTTTCTGGATTTTTTACATAGTCGATGATGTCGCTGATCGCCTTGCCGACCGTGCGGCCCTTGCCAGCGTGCAGCGGCATGATGCGGGTGGTGGCCATAATGATTTTCCCTCCTTTTTAACAGACACTGTCTGTTGAATTGATTTGACTGATCAAAGGCGATGCCGAATCGCAGCTTAATTCGCCAGACACTGTCTGGCATTTTCCAGAATCACAGAGAGCCATTTCAGAATTATATACCCACGCAGAATGGGTTTGATAATGCGTGAAAAAACCCGTATAATAAGAACGTATAAATCCACATCGAAAGGGGGCTGTTGCTCCTATGACAGAAGCCGAACTTCTGAAGCTGATCGAGGACGGCGAGAACATCCGGGTGGAGTTTAAGAAATCCACCACTGAGATTACAAAGGACGTTTACGATACCGTCTGTTCTTTTTCCAACCGGGACGGTGGAATCATTCTCTTGGGTGTCAAAGACAACGGGGAGATTTTGGGCGTTGCCCCGGATGCGGTTGACCGTATGAAAAAAGACTTCGTAACTTCCATCAACAACGGGCAGAAAATCAATCCGCCCCTGTACTTGCAGCCGGAAGCCTGCACCGTAGATGGCCGCACGCTGCTGGTCATTCAGGTGCCGTCCGGCAGCCAGGTCTGCCGCCATCACGGGCGCATTTTTGACCGCAGTCACGAAGCAGATATTGATATAACCGACAACTCCGACAT
>ERZ894251.300-NODE-300-length-30973-cov-11.333980_pt1 | contig 30973 bp, 35 predicted proteins | sample MGYA00380301_ERZ894251 | MGnify/ENA primary metagenome ERZ894251 (study PRJEB32331, sample SAMN06328418) | human gut metagenome | biome: human gut microbiome; feature: stool | host: Homo sapiens | collected 2014-02-13 ... | reverse complement strand
ACCGGGCGACTTTCCCATCTGGCTGAAATCCTCCTGGATATGACCGGTGTACAGACTGTTGAACGTTCCGAAAGGATCTCTCTGGCAGCACTGACGGATGAGGTTTTCTGCGACCTGGATCCAGTTGCAGAAAAAGCAGGGATTTCTATTCATTTTGATGACAGCTCCAGTCAGGATTTGTATACTGATGTCCACACGCCTGATGCATCTGCACTTAATAACAATATTCTCAATATCACCGGCAGTTATGTGCTTCTTTATCGTGCAGTCTACAATCTTGTGGAAAATGCCATTAAATACAATGTGGACGACGGATGGGTCAGAGTATCCATAGACGCGGACCACAAATATTTTTATGTGACTGTGGCAGATTCCGGGATGGGAATTCCGGAAGATTCCCTGGAGCGTATCTTTGAGCGGTTTTACCGTGTGGACAAATCACATTCCAGAGAGATCGGAGGCACGGGACTGGGACTTGCCATTACAAGAAGTACCATTGCCATGCATCATGGCGTGATCAAAGTATTCAGCAGAGAAGGCGAGGGAACAACGTTTTCTGTTCGCATTCCGCTGTCATATATTCCGTAGGAGGTGCCGGATGAAGAAATTTTTAAGTGTCCTTCTTCTGGCTGTTTCTGTGTGTATGCTGGCTGCCGGCTGCAGTATTGAAGTGGAAGAAGAGAATACGCCGGATAAATACAGTTTTTATTATCTGAATACAGCAGAGACAACTCTGGAGAGGGAAGCATATGAACCAAAAGAGGAATCAGCAGACTTTATGGTCCGTGAGCTGATGCAGAGCATTGGAAACAGGAAGGTTCCGGAGGACGGAATCGCACTGCTTCCGGAAGAGGTAATACTTAATTCTTATGATTTTCAGGATGATGTGCTGGTTATTGATTTCAGCGCGCAGTATCATGAAATGAGCAGAGCCAGAGAGGTTCTCACCAGAGCAGGGATTGTAAAAACCTTTTTGCAGGTGCCGGATATCCACCGGGTTCGATTTACTGTAGAAGGGCAGGAGCTTACGGATTCCCGGAATAATAAGATCGGGGATATGACAGACGAAAGCTTCCTGGAGCTTTCCGGCAAGGATACCGATTACAGGTATGATACTTTTACCCTGTATTTCGCGGACAAAAGCGGAAAGAAGCTGCTAAAAGAGGAGAGAAATATTTATTACAGGCGTACTCTTCCAAAAGAGCGAGTAGTACTGGAACAGCTTGCCAAAGGTCCAATGGAGGAAGGGCATTATGCTGTGATCCCGGAAAAATCCGTGATCCTCAGCGCTACCATTGCAGACCGGATCTGTTATATCAATATGAACAGGGCGTTTCAGGAGGAAGCGCTGGATGTGTCAGAAAGCATTCAGATCTATTCTGTAGTGAATTCTCTTCTGGATTCCTGTGAGGCAGATAAGGTTCAGCTTTCTGTAGAAGGAAGTATGGACGGAAATCTGAGAAGCAGTATGCCTCTTTATACATTTTATGAAAAAAATGATCAGTTGGTGGTTCACGAAAAAGAGGAATCCTGACAACTGTCATTCATATCTTTTTACATGATTTTATATGGAAAGGAAGGCAAATGACAAGACGTCCGGTTTGTCTTGTTTGCCTGTTCCTGATGCTGTGTATGTGTCTGGCTGATCTGGCAGGGGTTCCACTGATACGCGGAAATCCTTTGCCGGAAACAGTGCAGACCTATATAAAAAAGCATCCGGACTCTGTGATCTGCGGGGAGGTGCAGAGATGTCAGGCAACGGAAATTTCCTTTTCTGTCTATCTGAAACAAGTCTATCTGATCTGTCGGTCAGAAAAAATTCCCATTGAAAATGTAAGAGTATTTTTAAAAACAGAAGAAGAGCTGCCGGCAGGCACGGCAGTGTGTATTTCCGGGAAGCTGGAACAGGTGGAAGCGCCCAGGAATCCCGGTGAATTTGATTCCAGACAGTATTATGCCTGCCAGCATATTTATTATTTTATGAAAAATGGGATCATAAAAAGAAAAAGCAGAGTCTATTCAGGATATCAGCAGTTTTTGCTTGATCTGAAAGACAGGATACATACGGTGCTGAAGCTTTCAGCAGGCAGGGATGCGCCTGTTTTTGAGGCAATGCTTCTCGGAGAAAAAAGCGAGCTGGATCAGGAGCTGAAGCTTCGGTATCAGATGGCGGGAATGGTCCATATTCTTGCTATATCAGGTGTTCAAACTTTATTCTTGGCATATATGTGGCTTTGAAAAAGCCCGCAAATTCGGCGTTTCCAGCGAGATTGATGCCCTTTATTTACATATTTTTTCTGTAATTTTTAACTTCATTTTTTTCAATTGTCCTTTTGAGGATTTCAAGAGGGGTGGTCATTTTCTTATAAAAAATGGCGAAAGTAATAACCTTATAGCAAAAATATAATTTAGCGGAAGGGAGAGAGCAATGATGGGGATAGTGGCAATTCGTTATTATAATGTATGGTTTTATTTGCATTTGCAATCGGAATCAGATGTGGTGAAGTTCTCATATTTATCGAAACGTATAGATGCGGGGGAAAATTTTAGAATGAGAGATATACATAGATGGTGTACTGTGCAAAAAATAAAATATAAAACAAAGTTTGTGTATAGAAAGGACTTTCCAGTAACGGCAAATTTGTGGAATTTTTATTCTTATATACGCTCGAAAATTGAGAATATATGAAATTTGAGTTTTGTGCGGAGCAGACAATATCTACTCCGCATATTAAGCCAAATAGATATCTAGGAAACGGTCTTCAATAATATATTAGACTTCTTCATTTTCGAGTGATTTTAATGTTCTTCCATCTTGTGTTTTCCAACTAGTTAATCCATTTGCGCTTTTTCCTATTACAAACATAGCAGCATAAGAAGGACTGGTGAATAGGAGATCTTCTTTCAGAATACCATTTATGTCAATAGGTGCGGATTTTCTGCGTTCTTTTATTACTACCGGAATGGTATTATCGTCTTGTGGTGAGATACGGCTTCCACTAAAAACTACAAATCCCTCTGAAGTTTGGATACCATTTGCGTTTACTTTTCCAACATTTTTGATAACCCGCTCAAGATATAATGGAATTTGATCTGTTTCAGCGATTTCCTGGTGGCCTTGTTTTTCGATGCAAGATTTGTTAATTACTGGTTCAAATAACTTATATCCAAGAGTACCCATAATAACTTTTGAGTAATCTATAAATTCTTCCATTTCACTTTCTTTTTCCTCAGTTATATTTCCAGGAGTAGGGTCGTTGCCGTTTTTGACTTCATAGCGTCTAGCTTCAATGGCCAATTTGCAAAAACGATTTTCAAGATAACTTATTTCTGTTGGCCCAAAAGAGTTATTGGAAGTAGTAAATACAATAGCTTCAGTCCAATAATCTTTTTCTGGATTGCGTTTATGTTCCATGAGACGATATAAAATTCCCTCACCGTTTTTTCTTGTGCCTGCTTGACCTATATAAACAACACCTTTACCTGTTTCATCAGAATTCCCAAAGAGAAAATAGACTCCGCTTTGTTTTAAGTCATTTCGTTCCTTACATTGATCTAATTCCGTCCTTGGAATTTTATAAGCTACGCCAGTCCAATTCGTGAGTGTGCATTTTATACGTCCGTTTGCGTCTCCATCCATAAGAAAGAGATTTATACTTTTACCTCGTGCCATTTAGATGACCTCCGAATTTTTCATTATATATAGAAATATATCGTAAATACGACAAAAAAACAAGGAGAGTTCAGACACTGCCGATAATTTGCCTTATGAGAAAGTCGGGAAAAATGAACCTGTGTGCATTGCAGACGAGGTGCCATTTGATATTCCGGATTCTTGGGAGTGGGTACGTCTCTCAAGTGTTGTTTATAATCATGGCCAGACGAAACCGGAGGAAGATTTTTGTTATATAGATATCGGATCTATTGATAATCAGCATCAAAAACTAAGTGCAGTAGAAACCATTATTCCCCCGGAAAAAGCTCCCTCACGAGCGAGGAAAATTATTTGTAAGGGTGATATTATATATTCTACTGTGCGGCCCTACCTACATAATATGTGCATAATCGACCGTAATTTTAGTAAAATGCCCATTGCCAGTACAGGTTTTGCTGTTTTTACATGTCATGCTGATTTTTATAACGAATTTCTATTTTACTATTTGATGTCTCCGGATTTTGATTCATATGCCAATAATGTAGAAAATTCTAAAGGGGTTGCATATCCAGCAATTAATGATACCCGTTTGTATAAGGCTTTGATACCGTTGCCTCCAGTGGATGAGCAGCACAGAATAATAGATAAAATAAAATCCGTTCTCCCGGAAATAGAAAAATATGATTTAGTCGAGACAGAACTAAGTAACATGAATCGTGATTTTCCTGAGAACCTCAAACGCTCCATTCTTCAATGGGCAGTACAAGGCCGGCTGGTGCCACAAGATCCGTCAGACGAGCCTGCTGAAGTTCTTTTAGAGCGTATCAGGGCGGAAAAGCAACGACTAGTTAAAGAGGGAAAAATAAAGAAGGATAAACATGAATCTGTCATTTTCAGAAGGGATAATTCTCATTATGAAAAGTGTGGCTCCGAAGAATTCTGCATCGATGATGAGATACCTTTTGAGATACCAGAGAATTGGGCTTGGGCAAGGCTTTCGTCATTTGGTGTATTCAGTAGTGGCAAAACCCCTTCAATGTCAAATTCTCAATTTTGGAATGGTAATGTTCCGTGGGTAACTTCAAAAGATATGAAGCGACCTGTAATTACAGACTCTGAAATGCACATCACTGAACTGGCAGCATCAACAATGCAATTATACCCAGCAGGCACACTGCTTCTGGTTGCTCGAAGCGGTATTTTGAAGAGATTGCTTCCTCTATGTACACTAGGTATCGACAGCACCATAAATCAAGATATTAAAGCTTTTATACTTTATAATATCGGCCTATCAGAATGGTTATACTATGGGATAAAGGCTTTTGAACCGTATATTCTTAAAGAACTGGTAAAATCAGTCACAACCGTTGAAAGCCTGAAATTTAATGAGTTCTCTGCTATGCTTATACCAGTACCGCCATTGGCAGAGCAGCACAGAATTATATTAGCAATTAAAGCAATAATGGATCTGCTTGTCCCATTGTCAAGCAACCCGTTATTCTCATTATGAGAAGTTGGACGGTATGGAGCGGTGTATTGATGATGAACTACCATTTGAGATCCCTGCGAACTGGATGTGGACACGTGCTTCATCCTTGGGGACTATGGTTCGAGGTAGAGGAATAAAAAGAACAGAGACGGTTAAACATGGGGCACCATGCATTCGATACGGAGAAATTTACACCTCCTACAATACGACCTTTAGGGAAACTATATCGTTTGTGCCGCCCTCTCTAGATCAGTCATGCCTGCACATCTCGCCTGGTGATATAGTTTTTACACTCACTGGCGAGAACAAAACCGATATTGCTAAAGCGGTCGCTTTCATGGGGAAAGGTCAGGTTGCAGCTGGCGGTGATTTAGCGTATTGGACAGCCCACGGTATGAACCCACTTTATCTGGTTTATTTTATGGCTTGTCCATACTGTATTGAGTTAAAAAGGCGAGTGGCAACTGGAGATATTATAGTCCATATCTCAGCATCAAAAGTTGGAGATTTTCTTATACCAATTCCTCCGCTAAACGAGCAACATCGTATTACAGCTCGTATTGAGCAACTGCTATATACAATTACAGAACTTTAAAGTCACCAGGCATACGCTATAATCGTGCGTATGCCTGATTTCTTTTACCAGTCTATGACTTCATCAACAATGGCACGTTGTTCGGTCGATGTTTTACGGAGATAAATGCGAGTAGTTTCGATACTCTCATGACCCATCAGATCCGCAAGGAATGCAATATCATTGCAACGCTCCAAAAAGCTCTTTGCAAAGCGGTGGCGAAATGAATGCGGGTAGACCACTACCGGATCAATTCCATAGCGCACAGCCAGTTTTTTTAGCTGTCCAGAAATGCCTCTGGTTGTGATTCTATCCCCATATTTGTTCAAAAAAATAAAGCCACTTTCTTGGTGCTTATCGTTCAGCCAAGAAAGGGCTTCATTTTGCAGAGTCTTTGGTATGTATATTCGTCGGAGTTTACCACCCTTTGAATATAAGTCCAAATGTCCTAACTTAATGTGTTCCACCTTGATCTGTATGAGTTCACTGACACGTGCGCCGGTTGCTGCAAGAAAGCGTATTACAAAGTACCAGAACAGTTCGCCGTCCCGTTTGAGGCAGGTTTTAAAATACTCATAATCTGCCTCGCTGATGACATTTTCCAGAAAGGCTTTCTGCTGCACCCGTACAAACGGCAATTTCCAATTTTCTTTACCGATACTCTCCAAGTAACAGTTAATTGCCCGCAAACGTAGATTGACTGTCTTGGGTTTGTAACTTTCTATCAGCCACATTTTATATGCCCGCAGGTTCTTTTTGGTGATACCCTCGTACTGCGAGCCGTACTGCCGTAGAGCAAAAAGGTACGAGGATATCGTGTTTTCTGAGAGATTTGTCCCTCTCAAATGTCTTTCGAATTCTTCTATCATAGTGAAAGACCTCCTTTCACCATGAAATTATACATGCACTTCTTAATATTGCCGGATTAGTGGTAGGATTTCATTAATTTTGGCAACAATCCTTCTTTGTTCCTCAATTGGCGGTATCGGAACCAAATATTTCTTTACAGTTGACGTAGCCAGTTCTTTTTGCTTCGTGGTACCATCCGCTTTCTCTTCAATCTCATCTTGGACAGAAGGGTTGGAAAAATAGAAATAAAGATATTCTGATAATATGTATTCTTTCAGTGGACGTATAACTGTCACATGACTATCCGCAACAGCCAATTCATAAGGATTAAGTGCCTTCTTATAGATGGCTATTCGCCCAAGAGTACCAAGTCCTGTAGAATTCCACATAAGATCCTCATCCTGTAAAAAACGTTCACATGCGTATGATGTCAGAGATTCAGGTGTGATAAATTTTGCCTTATCAATGGAAAAGCCATCCCACTGATTGCATTTCTGTGCAATTACAGGATATTTCTGAATAGATGAATATTTAGGAGACTTACCTCTTTGTATATAATTGCATACATTGTCAAGATGTACCCAAGACCATGTAGCAGGTATTTCAAATGGCAATTCATCATCAATACACCGCTCCATACCGTCCAACTTCTCATAATGAGAATTATCCCGTCTAAAAATGATGGATTCGTGCTTATCCTTCTTTATTTTTCCTTCTTTAATTAGTCTCTGCTTTTCTGTCCTAATACGTTCTAGAAGGATTTCTGCAGGTTCATCAGATGGATCTTGTGGTACCAATTTTCCTTGTACAGCTTGAAGTAAAACAGACTTCTTTAAACGATCTGGGAAGCTATCCTGTAGTGACTGTGCCGTATCATATACTCCCCTGTATTTTTCCACTATAGGAAGAACTTCTTCCAATTTTTCGAGAATTCTTTTTTGTTCATTTAAAGGAGGAATCGGAACTAAGTACGCTTTTATAGTTGCAGTCGCTAATTCCTTTTGTTTCGTGGTTCCATCCGCTTTATCCTCTATTACATTCTGCACAGACGGATTTGCAAAATAATAATATAAATATTCCGGTAAAACATATGCTTTAAAAGGGCGGATAACTGTAACATGACTGTCTGCTACCGCCAATTCATAGGGATTTAGAGCCGACTTGTAAATCGCTATTCTACCAAGGGTTCCAAGCCCTGTAGAATTCCACATAAGATCATTTTCCTGCAAAATACGTTCTTCGCCATATGACTGCAAAGAGTCGGGTTCAATAAATTTTGCTTTTTCAATGGAGAATCCGTCCCACTGATTACATTTTTGTGCTATCACAGGGTATTTTTTTATTGTTGAATATTTCGGCGATTTACCACGCTGGATATACTCGCATACCTCGATCAATCGTACCCATTCCCATGAATCCGGAATATCAAACGGTACCTCGTCTGCAATGCATATAGGCTCATTTTTCCCAACTTTCTCATAAGGCAAATTATCGGCACCACGGAAGATGACTGAAGGGTTCTTTTCCTTCTTGATTTTTTTCTCTTTTATAAGCTGTTCTTTCTCTGCACGGATGCGTTCCAGCAGGACACTGGCAGGTTCATCATTAGGATCTTGCGGAACCAGTTTGCCTTGGACAGCCATCTGCAGGATGGAATTTTTCAATTGTTGTGCTGTCATTCTGCTGTATCCTCCGTTAAGTCTATTCCAAGAATTTCTGTAATCTGTGCCAGAATACGGTCTATATCAGCGTTCAGGCTGGCACGTTTTTCTTGGTACTGCTGTATCAGTTCTTTTGGTGGCAAAATTTCTTCTTCCTCATGCGGGTAGCCACAGAGGTCAATATTATAATTACGGGCAGCAATTTCTTCCACAGTGTATTTCTTAGCTTTGTCGAATCCATCGACTGATATTTCTTTACGGTCATTCCACCACTCGATAGCAGGAGCGAAGTGTTCCAGCTTCATAGGTTTCGTTTTTGAGAAATTCTTGTAACCTTCTGGCATATCCAGGCGATAGAACCAAGTTTCCTTAGTCGGGCCGGTATGATCGAAGAACAAGATATTAGTGGTGATCGAAGTGTATGGCGCAAATACGCTGTGCGGCATTCGGATTATAGTATGCAAATTGAATTCGCTCATAAGTTTTTCTTTGATTGCCATCTTAGCATTATCTGTCCCGAATAAGAATCCGTCTGGCAAGATAATGGCGCACCGCCCATTCTTTTTCAACCTGTACATGATTACAGTCATAAAAAGATCTGCAGTTTCACTGCTCCGGAGTTCAGCAGGGAAATTTTGCTTTACAGCATCCTTTTCGTTACCGCCGTAGGGAGGATTCATAAGAACTACATCGAAACGGTCGGATTCTTTGTAATCACGAACATTCTTCTCCAGAGAATTGCCGTGTATAATCTTTGGATTATCAATATCGTGTAATAGCATATTAGTGGCACAAAGCAAAAACGGGAGAGCCTTTTTTTCAATGCCGTATACAGAATTGCTATATATGGTTCGATCCTCAACGGTTTCAACCTGTTTATCCAGAACTTTAAGTGCAGAGGTCAGGAAGCCACCTGTTCCACAAGCAAAATCTGCGATGGATTCTCCAAGTTTAGGTTGGATCATCTGAACCATAAAGTCTGTTACGGCACGTGGTGTGTAAAACTCACCGGAGTTACCAGCGCTCTGGAGACTCCGCAGGATAGTTTCATAGATTTCTCCAAAGGCATGGCGATCTTCATATTCTTCAAAATTGATCTCATCGATGACATTGATCACCTGTCTTAAGAGGATACCGTCTTTCATATAGTTGTTGTTGTCTTCAAAGGCAGTACGGACGATAATCTGGCTCATAGGCGTGTTTTCGTCAATCTCAATAGCCTTAAGCTGCGGAAAGAGTTTGTTATTGACGAAGTCCAAAAGCGCATCGCCGGTGAGGGCCTTACCGTCTTTATTATCTACGGCCCAGTTGCGCCAACGCAGTTCTTCTGGGATGATCGATACATAATCGTCATTGTAAAATTCCCAGATTTCCTCTTTGGCATCATAGACTTTAAGAAACAGAATCCATACCATCTGCTCAATTCGCTGTGCATCACCATTAATGCCAGCATCGTTTCTCATAATATCTTGAAGTCTTTTTACAAGATTATTCAAACTCATTTTGCTTTCTCCTTATGCTGCGTATATTTCCCCTTGTAATTCATGGATAGCCTTTAAATATCCGGCCTTTCCACCGAACAGTTTCGCAATTTTCATAGGGGTGCCAAACTGCCGGAATGGATCATTGGAGAGGATCTCCAAGTTGTCAATATCCCGGATACCGTCATTCATGTATTTATCCAACAGTGCTGATAATACATCCTGTGCTAAGCCGGAATATTTATAGAGATAACCACGTTTTTTTACATTGTTTACACGCTCAGCTTTGGTGAGAGGGGCCTTATCATATGCGATGTGGCAGATCAGGTCAAAATCATCAATATCTTTTTGACCGGAAGCCTCCCGCAGCGCTTCAAGTAATACACCACGTTCCTGCAGTTCATCAATAATGGCTTGCTTTCGCTGCTCACCGTTCCATGCACGTAAGAAAGAATCCAAAGTGGCATATTCTCCGAGAATGTTTTTCTTAGAGTAATCCGTTACACTTTCCGTGATTAATTTCCCGTCTTTATCGTAATATTGAACACGTTCATTTAATACTCTGACTTCCACACCTCTGACACGGAATTTGTGCCTCTTCTCTGGTGGATCATTTCCTTCATCACCAGATGGAATCGTAGGAGGTGTGAGTGGAACGTCTGGCTCCACGGGTGGTTTGTCAGGATCATCTATAGGATCGTCTATGACAGAGATAGGATCGCCGTCAAAATCAGGATCTGCAAAAAGGCGGCAAGCGTTACGGAAATCCATAATTGTAAAATATTCTTTGCCGTAATCTGGTTTCAATCGTGTTCCACGGCCTATGATCTGTTTGAATTCGGTCATGGAATTGATATTATTGTCCAGTACAATAAGGCGGCAAGTTTTACAGTCCACACCTGTTGTCATCAGTTTTGAAGTGGTAACGATAACAGGATAAGTACTGTCTTCTGCGATAAAATTATCCAGCTGGGCTTTGCCCTCAGCATTATCGCCTGTAATACGCATTATGTATTTAGGATTCTGTGCTACCAGATCGTTATTTTCGTTTACCAACGCTTGTCGCATTCTTTCTGCATGGTCAATATCTACACAGAAAACAATGGTTTTTGCAAAGCGGTCATTTTCTTTTAAGAAGCGAGTAATACGCTTGGCAACCGCAATGGTACGATCATCAATGACCAGCGTTTTATCATAATCTTTGGTGTTGTATTCACGATCCTCGATTTCGTAACCATAGATATCTTTCTGACCTGCAAGCGGACGCCAACCTTCCAGATCTTTGTCCAGACCTACACGGAGAACCTTGTATGGTGCCAGAAAGCCATCATCAATACCTTGCTTCAGGCTGTATGTATAAATAGGTTCGCCAAAATAGTTGATGTTGGATACTTCCTTCGTTTCTTTAGGCGTGGCCGTAAGACCAATTTGTGTAGCATTAGAGAAGTATTCTAATATTTTACGCCAGCGAGAATCTTCCTTTGCTGATCCTCTATGACACTCATCGATCACAATCAGGTCGAAAAAGTCTGGTTTGAACGCACGGAATGGTTCTTCATTCTCATCTCCGGCAAGTTGCTGATAAAGAGAGAGGTATATTTCATAAGAACTATCCAGTTTTTTCCCTTCGATTTTGGTCATGACTCTTGCAAAGGGTTTAAAATCCTGTTGCATGGTTTGATCGACCAGTACATTTCTATCAGCCAGAAACAGAATCTTACGCTTTGTACCAGATTTCCAAAGACGATGGATAATCTGGAAAGCTGTATATGTTTTGCCTGTACCGGTGGCCATGACGAGCAAGATACGGTTCTGGCCACGGGCGATAGCGTCAACAGTACGGTTGATGGCGATTCTCTGATAATATCGTGGTGTTTTGTCTCCCGGTTTAAAATAGTATGGTTCCGTGATCAACTTTTCTTGATCAGGCGTAATCTGTTCCATGCTTTTATAGCGCTTCCATAAATCTTCTGGGGAAGGAAATTCATCCAGTGATATTTCCCGTTCCTTTCCGGTTTTCATATCGTGTTCAAGAAAACCATCGCCATTGGAACTATAAACGAATGGAACATCTAAACATTCAGCGTATTCTATGCCTTGCTGCATACCGGCACCAACACTATGCTTATTGTCTTTTGCTTCAACAATAGCAAGCGGAAGGTTGGGACGGTAGTAGAGTAGATAGTCTGTTCTTTTACGTTTTCCTCTTGCAGTCACATTTCCTCTTACGATGACACGGCCATCGGTAAAATTATATTCCAGCTTGATTTGCTTAAATTTATCCCAGCCAGCCGCTTCGATAGCAGGAGTGATGAATTGCAGCTTGATGTCCTCTTCGGTCATTTCATGTTTTTGCATTAATTCACTCATAATAAAACCTCCTGATTCCGATAACTGAAGATTATCGGAAGTTATTGGGAATAAAGAGGGCTAAGATGCGCCTCTGAATTTTTTATAATAAAGGTTCAGTCTGTATTATCCGGAACAAGTTCCATAATATCACCAAAGTCTACATTCAGAGCCGTACAGACCCGGATTAAGACGTCAAGGCTTACATTTTCGTCTTTTGCCAGTTTGGAAATGGAGTTGGAAGAAAGAGAAGCCATTTTTGCAAGTTCCCCTTTCTTGATTTCCCGGTCGATCATTAATTTGAACAATTTTTTATAGCTTACTTTCAATGGAACACCTCCAAAGACGGGATTTTCTTTAATTATATCAAAACTTCTCTATATCCACAACATAATCTTGGCGTTCGCAAAGAAAATTGAGACGTTGACAAATAGAACGTATGTTCGTATAATATAACCATCGCTACAATAGGAATCGTTGATACGAAATCATAAAAGATTAAACAGACACTTTCCCTTGCGTTTAATCTTGGTTGGGAGGCGTAATGATTTATGGAATGCGAAATAGGATCAAAAGCCTTCATCATTGAAAGCAATCGAATTATTCGAGAAGTAACCATAGTTCGTAAGAACTCAGATTTTTATGTGGTTCGGTTCGACAGCAATGGGTGCATCCAATTACGGAAAAGTCGGGTATTCTCATCAGAAGAGGCTGCAAAAGAGCATCTTTCAAAGAACAGACATATTTCTCAGACATCCGGGAGACGGTCACCATATCAGTATTGGCATTAAAAAGTGAAATGTTTAAATATTGGTGATTGACAATCCCAGATATTTTTTGTATACTCGTGTTAGCAAGAAAGCGAACAAGCATAAAAGCTAATGAGTAAAAAGAAAAAAAGAGAGAAAAACAAAAGTACAAACGAAAGAGATGAAAAGGTGAAGGATTATGACGTATGCGAATTTTGGAGATTTTATAAGCAGAAAAAGAATCGAGAAGAAGATAACCATCAGAAAAATGGCGGACATGCTCGGAGTTTCTGCGCCGTTTCTTACGGATGTTGAAAAAGATAGGCGAAATCCTTTCGACATTGAGAAGCTGAATCAACTCGCTCATATTCTGGAACTGACAAAAGAAGAAAAAGATGAGATGCTCAATTTAGCTGGCAAGAAAAGAAAAGCTGTTGCCCCAGATTTGCCGGAGTATATTATGCAACGGGATTATGTGAGTGCGGCATTGCGTACAGCTAGAGACTTGGATGCTGGCGAAGAAGAATGGCAGCGTTTTGTTGAAGAACTGAGAAAGCGAAAGGGGTAAGTGCCTATCTATGTATGTAGCAGAAATTATGCGAAAAAGGTCAGGGGCTCCGGTATTGAGCCGGAAGGAGATTGATGATATAGGGGAAAACTTGGTCTCAGATTTTAATCCGGCTGCAATGCAAATGCCCCAAGAGATAGATATTGATCTTTTCGTCCAGGATTATCTGGGGGCAGATCAGGATTTCCAATATTTATCTCATTGCGGTGTCTATCTGGGAATGACGGTATTTAACGATACCGATAAGGTACCTGTATACGATCCCGTTCAGAATCGGGCGGAGTATATCAGTGCAAGGGCCAATACGATTATTATTGACCAGACGCTTTTAGAAGAAAAGCAGGAACACCGGTATCGTTTTACGATGGGACATGAAGCAAGTCATGTGTTCTTACATACTCCATATTTTGCCTATGATCCAAATCAGATAACGCTGATGGATCTGATGGGCGGCGGGAAAGAAGCTGCAATGATACAGTGCAGGGTGGATACAAAAAAGATGAATTGCGAGCAGCAGGCCGTCTGGACAGATAAAGAATGGATGGAGTGGCAGGCGAATGCGTTATCTTCCGCAATTCTGATGCCAAGAGCGATGGTTCTTAAGGTTGTGCGGGAGATCAGGAAAAAGCCGGGATTCTGCCAAAAAACGGAAACGCAGCGGTGTTATATTGAGGCAGATACCGTCTCGCAGGTGTTTAACGTGTCATTTCAGGCAGCAACAATTCGCTTAAAGGAATTGGGAGTCATGAGACAGGAAATCTATATGACACAGCAAGTCCTTTGTTTTATGCGGGACGAGCAGTATGTCTATATATAAAATGGAATATAGCGGGTTTCTAAGGAAGCCCGCAAAATTTTTAACATAAATGTTCGCTAGTTAGCGAACAAGTAAATGAAGGAGAAGGTATTATGAAAGAGTTTCAAATGAATATTCATCTGAGTTGTCCGTGGTGTGGAGGGAGCGAAATATTAGCGGATCGCTGCACAAAGGCTACAATTTCCGTCCAGTGTGCGAAATGTAAGAAGATATACAAAGCAGATCTGGATTCCTTAAAAACAGAAAAAGCCAAAGCCCAGAAACGTATGGGGCGAAGAAGATAGAAAAGCTGACTGGCCGTAGGGACAACATGATGGTCACCATTGAGGGTCGGAGCGAACTGTAAATGTTTACAGTTGTGCTCTGGTCCTTTTTTTATCGGTTTTTCCACATTGGCGTTTTTCAAACCTTTTTTATATATGAACGGAGAATAAAGAGTTAGAAGGAAATTTTGCGAAAAAGTTTTTAAAGCGGTCAAAAGGTGTCCGGTTTAACCAATAAATTAAAGCCACGGAGCAAGGGAAAGGAGGTGTGACACGATGAGACCCAATGAACGAAGGGCGGCGATCTTCGATGCGCTTTGCATCAGACGCCATGATACAGTAGAAAATCTGGCGTCTGAGTTTGGCGTGAGTGAGAAGACCATCCGGCGTGATATTGAGGAACTATCGTGTTCATACCCAATCGAGACGGTTCGTGGCAGATACGGCGGTGGCGTGAAGGTGGCGGATTGGTACCACCAAAACCGGAAGACGCTCTCGCCGGAACAGGCAGAACTTCTAAAAAGGCTGGCCCCCTCTTTGGAAGGCGATGATCTCGCTGTTATGAATAGTATCATTTCCCAGTTTTCTCCGTATTGAGACCAGAATACGGGAACACCCCCGAATGATTATGAAAGGTATAGGTGAATGATGATGAAAAAAGTTTTTATTTGTTCTCCCTATCGTGGCGATGTTGAGAGGAATGTAGCACTTGCGAAAGCCCACGCACGATTTGCAGCCCATTGCGGGTACTGTCCTGTGGTTCCGCATCTGATGTATCCACAGTTTCTGAAGGATTCCGATCCGAATGAACGGATTCTCGGTATTACCCTTGGCGTGGAACTGATGAAGATCTGCGATGAAGTTTGGATTTTCGGAAGCACCATCAGCAATGGGATGGCGTTTGAATTGGAACATGCCAGCAAGCTGGGAATTCCGGTTCGTCTTTATTCCGATGATGGTAGTCGGATTTATCCGGAAACCATGATGATCGATGACCGCATTACGGATGCATTCCGTCAGGCAGTTTATAAGCTGAGATTTGCGTAAGAAAGGATGTCACATATGAATGAAATTTATAAGACCCTTGCAGAAGGGTATGAAAAGCTGGCCGCTGGCTACCGTGCTTTGGCAAAAGACCAGAAGGATGGAAAAGCGGTAGTAGAGGAACCTGCAACCCAGACAGAACCGGAAAAGAAGCCGATTGCCATTGAGGATGTCAGGACGGTACTGGCTGCCAAGACACAGGCCGGGAAGCGTAGAGAAGTGAAGGAACTTCTTCTGAAATACGATTCCGGGAAACTTTCTGGCGTGAAGCCGGAAAACTATGCGGCACTTTTGGCCGATGCGGAGGCGCTCTGATGGGCGCTCACGCACGGTTCTCTCCTTCGGCAGCAAACCGTCTGATCCATTGCCCTCCCTCTCTGGTGCTGGGAGAGGCATTTCAGGAGGAAGAGAGTCCGTATGCAGCGGAAGGATCTGCTGGCCATGCACTGGCAGAACACCTGATTAAAAAGCACCTGAAACAACAGACCCGCCGCCCGGTATCGGATTACTATTCCGATGACCTGCTGGAAGCGGTGGACGCTTACGTCAGTTTTGTGATTGGCGAGATCGAAGAAGCGAAAAGGCAGTGTGCCGATCCGGTTTTCTCCGTGGAACAGAAGGTGGATATTTCTGATTATGTACCGGACTGTTTTGGCACGGCGGATATGGTGATTGTGACGGACAAGCTGGTACACATCATTGACCTGAAGCTGGGAAAGGGTGTTCCGGTGTATGCGGAGAAGAATCCACAGCTGATGATCTACGGGCTTGGCGTGTTGGAGATCGCAGAGATGCTGTTCCCGGTGGAGAGGGTACGCCTGACTATCTTTCAGCCAAGACTTTCCAATTCCAGCACTTGGGAGATTGCTCCAGAGGCATTGAAAGCGTGGGGCGATGAGGAACTTCGGCTCGCCGGGGAACTTGCCCTGAAGGGCGAGGGCGATTTAAGTGCCGGAAGTTGGTGCCGGTTCTGCAAAGCAAGATTTACCTGCAGGAAAAGAGCCGAGGAAAATCTGAAGCTGGCCCAGATGGAATTTAAGGAGCCTGCGCTTCTTACGGATGAGGAAATAGCGGAAGTATTGAAACAGGCCGATGAACTTTCCAAATGGGCGGCCGATGTGTACGCCTACGCACAGGATCAGGCCATTGTCCATCACAAGCAGTGGAAAGGCTTCAAGCTGGTGATGGGAAAGAGCAATCGGAAATATACCTCGGAGGAGGAAGTGGCGGCTGCCGCAAAGGCCGCAGGCTACACCGATATTTATAAGCACACCCTGATTGGGATTACCGATATGGAGCGGCTGATGGGGAAAAAGGAATTTGCCCGTATCCTCGGCGCTCTGGTGTACAAGCCCGCTGGGAAGATAACGCTTGTGCCGGAGTCGGACAAGCGAGAAGCCATTCAAACATCAACCGCAGAAGCGGATTTTCAGAAGGAGGACTAAACCATGTCTAAGAATATGAACCCTACAAAAGTAATCGTACCCTGCCGTTTTTCCTACCTGCACTGCTGGGAGCCGGATTCCGTCAATGGCGGCGATCCCAAGTACAGTGTCTCGGCGATCATTCCGAAGAGCGACACGAAAACCGTCAACGCCATCAAAGCTGCCGTGGAGCAGGCTAAGAAGGACTCTATCTCCAAATGGGGTGGGAAGATCCCAGCCAATCTGAAGCTGCCGCTGCGTGATGGAGACATTGACCGTCCGGATGACGAAGCCTATGCAAATAGTTACTTCTTCAATGCGAACAGCCGTCAGGCTCCGCAGGTGGTGGACTCCCATGTACAGCCGATTCTGGATCAGAGCGAAGTGTACTCCGGCTGTTATGGAAAGATCAGCGTGACCTTCTACGGATACAACTCCAATGGAAATCGTGGGATTGCTGCCGGACTTGGCAATATCCAGAAACTCCGTGACGGAGAAAGCCTTGGAGGACGCACAACCGCAGCAGAAGATTTTGAGACAGAAGAGGACGAGGATTTTCTGGCTTAATTGATCAAAGGCAGAGCGGGAGAAAACCTCTCCCTTCTGCCATACATAAACAAATGCCCCCGCTCGTCTGGCTGTATTCGGCAATGAAGCGAAAGCCGGAAGCGGGGGACTTATCCTTCGATTATTTCTTGAGCCCACTGTATCTGCGGCCCCTGTCAACAAGACTATTATACTACAGTCCACTTGAGTATAGAATACCGTAAATAAAAAAATTTAGCGCAACTAAGGAGGGAGCTTTTATGGCGATCCTGTCGATAGATATTGAAACTTATTCGGATGTGGAACTGTCCAAATGCGGCGTGTATGCCTATTCGGATAGTCCGAACTTTGAAATCTTACTTTTTGCCTACGCTTTTGATGAGGAGCCAACCCAGATTGTGGATCTTGCCTGTGGAGAGCGGCTTCCAGAGAGGGTACTGGCTGCTTTGGAAGCTCCGGCAATCACAAAAGCAGCATTCAACGCACAGTTTGAGCGTACCTGTATCTCCAAGTATCTGGGACGGAGACTTTCTTCTTCTGGATGGCAGTGTACGGCCGTCCAGTCTGCCATGCTTGCTCTTCCCCTGTCTTTGGATAGCGTTGGTGAGGTGCTGAATATACAGAGAAAAAAACTGAAAGAGGGCGCTGATCTTGTACGTTTCTTCTCCATGCCCTGTAAGCCGACCAAGTCTAATGGCGGACGGACACGGAATCGGCCGGAGGATGCGCCGGAAAAATGGGAACGGTTCAAAACCTATTGTATCCGGGATGTGGATGCGGAGCGTGAAATCCGGCAGAAGTTGTGGAAGTTTCCCATCCCAGAATCGGAGATGGAACTGTACCGGATGGATCAGGAGATCAATGACCGGGGCATTCTGGTGGATCAGCAGCTGGTGGAGAATGCGGTTCTCTGTGATAACCAGTATCGGGAAATTGTCACAGCCAGAGCCTATGAACTGACTGGGCTTACCAACCCTAACTCGCCGGTGCAGATCAAAGGCTGGCTTGCCGAACATGGCGTGGAAGCGGAAAAGCTGGATAAGAAAACAGTCAAAGGTCTGCTTACAGAGACGGATGGAGAAGTGCTGGAAGTGTTGAAACTCCGGCTTTTGATGGCGAAGACCAGTGTAAAAAAGTATGAAGCCATTGAACGTTCCGTCTGCTCGGATGGCCGGGTGCATGGATTGCTCCAATTTTATGGAGCGAACCGCACGGGGCGCTGGGCTGGACGCTTGGTGCAGGTACAAAACCTTCCCCAGAATCACATCCCGGATCTGGATCTTGCCCGCAGTCTGGTAAAAGAGCAGCAGTTTGAAGATCTGGATTTGCTCTATGAATCCACCCCGGAAGTATTGTCGGAACTGATCCGTACTGCCTTTGTACCAAAACCCGGATGCCGGTTTATCGTGGCAGACTTTTCCGCAATCGAGGCAAGGGTGCTGGCGTGGTTTGCCGGGGAGCAATGGCGGCTTCACACCTTTGCGGAAGGCGGGGATATCTATTGCGCTTCCGCATCGAAGATGTTCGGCGTCCCGGTAGTGAAGCATGGTGTGAACGGACATTTGAGGCAGAAGGGAAAGATTGCCGAGTTGGCATTGGGATACGGCGGCGCTGTCGGGGCGCTCACCTCAATGGGCGCTCTGGATATGGGAATGCAGGAAGAAGAACTGCAGCCGCTGGTGAGCCAGTGGAGGAATTCCAATCCCCATATCACAAAGTTCTGGTGGGATGTGGACGCAGCGGCAGTAAAGGCTGTGAAGGAGCGGACGGAGGTAGTTCTGGGAAACCTGTGCTTTACTTACCGCTCCGGCATTTTATTTGTCACCCTTCCCTCCGGCCGGAAGCTGTCCTATATCAAGCCCCGGATGACCCAGAACCGGTTTGGCCGGGAGAGTCTTTCTTATGAGGGTGTCGGGGAAAGTAAAAAGTGGATGCGGATCGAAACCTATGGCCCGAAGCTGGTGGAGAATATCGTGCAGGCTACGGCTCGTGACCTTCTGGCGTTGGCCATGCTCCGGATCAGAAATAGAGGGTTTGAAATCGTCATGCACGTCCACGATGAAGCGGTGTTGGAAGTCCCAGATGGTGTCTCCGGGGTAGAAGAAATCTGCCAGATCATGTCGGAACAGCCGGATTGGGCAGCGGGCCTGCCTCTTCGTGCGGACGGTTACGAGTGTGCGTTTTATAAAAAAGATTAGAGGAGGATGCGCTATGGGGATCAGTTATAAGAATGGATCAGGCTGTCCTGACCCGACAGCTTATTTTGCCGTACAGCATATGGAAGCAGAAGAAAAGAGATTACACATCCGGTATCCGACCGGGCAGATGATTTTGGAAATCGAACGTTTCTTTCCCTGTACAGTTGTGAAAGCAAAAAAAATTTCTCCGCTGATCCGGCGGTACTGTGAGAAAACAGAAAAGGAAAAGCTGCGGCAGTTTCTAACAAAACAGGAGATTAATTGTCGTTCCCGGATAAAGGCATATCAGAACCGGGAGAAAAAGTCCGAAGAGGAAATAGAAAAGCGGGAACTGCAGCGCTGTATCCGGGAGTGCGAAAGGATGCTTAAAAGGATACAAAGAAATCTGGAAATCTTTATGGAGGAGGGAACCGTATGATCCGACTGAGTATTGGCAACTCCAGAATGGAGAAACACTGGAACCTTGTGGAGATGGAATTGTCCGAGTTTAGAGAACGGATCTCCTACACCCGGCGGACGGCCGAGACGGTGGAGCAGTACCGGAAGCTGGGAAAAGCGAAGCAGGATGAGATTAAGGATGTGGGTGGTTTTGTCCTTGGCACATTAAAGGGCGGCCGCCGGAAGAAGGATTGTGTGCTTAACCGGTCGGGGCTGTCGCTGGATATGGACTATGCAACAGAAGATATTATCGATCAGATCGAGATGTTCTTTTCCTTTCAGTGTTATGTGTATTCCACTCATAAGCATACACCGGAAAAGCCAAGACTCCGTCTCATCATCCCTCTGTCCCGTGAGGTGACACCGGATGAGTACTGTGCCGTCTCCAGAAAAGTTGCGGAAGAGATCGGAATTGAACTTTTTGATGATACCACCTATGAGCCAAGCCGGCTGATGTATTGGCCGTCTACTTCCTCTGATGGAGAATTCGTGTTCCGGGAGATCACGGGAGACCTGCTCGATCCGGATACGGTTCTGGCTAAATATACGGACTGGCACAATACAGCGGAGTGGCCGGTATCCAAACGGCAGCAGACGATTGTACGCCGGGACATGAAAAAGCAGGCTGATCCGTTGGAAAAACCGGGAGTGGTAGGTGCATTCTGCCGTGCTTACAGCATTACGGAAGCAATTGACACCTTTCTGACGGATGTGTATAAACACAGCACCATGTCCGGACGGTACGACTACATTCCTGCTGACTCGCAGGCCGGTGTCGTGATCTATGAAGACCGTTTCGCATACAGCCATCATGCCACTGATCCAGCCTGTGGGAAACTGATGAATGCGTTTGATGTTGTCCGTATTCACAAGTTTGGAGGATTGGATGCAAAGGCAAGTGAAGATACCGATCCGGCGAAGCTGCCATCCTTTAAGGCCATGCAGGAATTTGCCATCCAAGATCAGCGGGTGAAAGCCCAGCTTGCCAAGGAGCGGACGGAGGCGGCGCAGGCCGAGTTTACGGAGGAAGATGCAGAGAACTGGCAGACTCTTCTGGAATTGGACAAGCAGGGTAAGGTAAAAGACACGCTTACCAATATTGCCCTGATTCTTCGGTACGACCCGAAGTTGAAGAACATCGTCTTCAACGAGTTTAAGTGCATGGTGGATGTGATTGGGCCATTGCCGTGGCGGCAGGTGAAACCCGGCTGGGGTGATACGGATCTTTCCTGTGCCAAGCTGTATTTTGAACGAGTTTATGGGATCTGGTCACCGACCAAGTTTAAAGATGCCCTTCTGGCAGTGGTATCTGCGGAGCGGCTCTATCATCCCATCAAAGAATATTTTTCCACCCTGCAGTGGGACGGGACAGAGCGGCTGGATACACTCTTGATCGACTATCTGGGTGCGGAAGATACACCCTACGTCCGTGCGGTTACCCGGAAAACTTTCACTGCTGCGGTAGCCAGAGTGTATGAGCCGGGGATCAAGTTCGATTCCATTCTTGTGTTGAACGGCCCGCAGGGAATCGGCAAGTCTACCCTGTTTGCTCTGCTTGGGAAGGAGTGGTATTCGGACAGTCTCTCCATTTCTGATATGAAAGATAAGACGGCTGCAGAGAAGCTGCAGGGTTACTGGATTCTGGAACTGGGCGAACTGGCCGGGATCAAGAAGGTGGATGTGGAGACCGTGAAATCCTTTGTTACCAGAACCGATGATAAATTCCGGCAGTCCTATGGCGTTGCTGTGGAGAGTCATCCCAGATCCTGTATCATTGTGGGAAGCACAAACTCCGAGGGAGGTTTCCTCAGAGATATTACTGGGAATCGGCGTTTCTGGCCGGTACACGTTTCCGGGCATGGCAGGTTCCATCCGTGGGAACTGCAGGAGGTGGATCAGGTCTGGGCCGAGGCATTGGAGCGTTATCATAATGGAGAAGAACTGTATCTGAAAGGCCGGGTGGCGGCAGACGCTTATGTGATGCAGCAGGATGCGATGGAGTCCGATGACCGGGAAGGCGTGATCGCAGAGTATCTGGAGACCCTGCTCCCAGCAAACTGGGATCGGATGGATCTGTACCAGCGGAGAAGTTTCCTTGGCGGCAGCGAGTTTGACGGTGCGCCCACGGCGGGAACGGTGCGCCGGGAGAAGGTGTGCATTATGGAGATCTGGTGTGAATGTTTTGGAAAAGAGCGGCAAAACCTGAAACGGACGGATTCCTATGAGGTGGAATCCATCCTGATGAAGATCGGCGGCTGGGAGCCGATACAGGGACTCAAAAGCGGGAAAACCCGCTTCCCTCTCTACGGCCCTCAGAAGACATTCGTGCGCTGCAAGGAACAGCCAGATTAAGTTGGGAACGTTCCGTTGTATCCTAAGAAGCTCTGGGAACGAAGGATGGGAACAGGTACAAAGCCTTGAAAATCAAGCGTTTGGCGATAGCCTGTTCCTATGTTCCTAAGAAAAACTATATTGAGAATAAAAGATAGAAAAATATATAGAAATAGGCACACGTATATACGTGTACGCGCGTATAGGATTTTTGGTATTGGGAACAGCACTAAGGAACAGGAGGTTTTTTCATGAGGGAAAGTGTCGTAGAAAAGAAGCTCGCTGCGGAGGTAAAAAAGCGTGGTGGGCTGGCTGTCAAATTCGTCTCCCCCGGATTCAATGGGGTGCCTGATCGATTGGTTCTCTTCCCCGGTGGAAGGATGGCCTTTGTGGAATTGAAGGCTCCGGGAGAAACCATGCGGCCTCTGCAGCAGTATCGGGCAAGGCAGCTGGCCGCACTGGGATTTCGTGTTTATACCGTAGATTGCAAAGAAAGGATTGGAGGGATTTTGGATGAGATACAGACCACATAATTATCAGCAGTATGCGGCGGATTTTATTTTGGAGCACCCGGTCTGCTGCTTAATGCTTGACATGGGACTTGGGAAAACGGTGATTACGCTCACAGCCTTATGGAAACTGGCACTTGACCGTTTCGATATCGGGAGGATTTTAGTGATTGCTCCCAAGCGAGTGGCCACGGATACATGGCCGAAGGAATTACAGAAATGGGAACACCTGACAGGGCTGACCGCTTCACTGGTGGTTGGGAGTCAGAAGCAACGGGAGGAGGCACTTGCCCGTCCGGCGTTTATATATATCATCAACCGGGAAAATGTCAGCTGGCTGGTTCAGAACCATCGGTGGGACTTTGACACCGTGGTGATCGATGAACTTTCCAGTTTTAAATCGAATCAGGCACAGCGGTTCAAAGCTATGAAAAAGGTGCGCCCTCTGGTGAACCGGGTGATCGGGCTGACCGGGACACCGGCCCCCAACTCCCTTCTGGATCTCTGGCCACAGATGTATCTTCTGGATATGGGACAGCGGTTGGGACGGTTTATCACCGGGTACCGGGAGCGGTTCTTTACACCGGATAAACGGAACCGGGAGATTATCTATAGTTACAAACTCCGTGAAGGAGCAGAGCAGGCGATCTACTCCCTGATCTCGGATATCTGTATTTCCATGAAGGCTGTGGATTATCTGGATATGCCGGAATGCATCTATAACCGTGTGGAAGTGGAGATGAGCCGGAAAGAGAGAAAAATCTATGAGGATTTCTGCCGGGATATGGTCGTGAAGATCGGAGAGGAAGAACTGGATGCAGTCAGCGCTGGCGCTCTGTCCAATAAACTTCTGCAGATGGCCAATGGTGCCGTGTATAACAGTGACGGGAAAGTTCTCCCGATTCATGACCGAAAGCTGGATGCGCTGGAGGATCTGGTGGAAGCAGCCAATGGGAAACCGTTGCTGGTGGCCTTCTGGTACAGGCATGATCTTTCCAGGATTCAGGAGAGGTTCCCGCTGGCCCGGTGCATTGATACCTCGGAGGATATCACAGATTGGAACAATGAGAAGATCCCGCTGGCACTGATCCACCCCGCCTCTGCCGGACACGGCTTGAACTTACAGGAGGGCGGCTGTACCATCGTCTGGTTTGGACTGACGTGGTCGCTGGAGCTATACCAGCAGCTGAACGCTAGGCTTTGGAGACAGGGACAGAAACACACCGTGGTGATCCACCACATCATCACCAAGGATACCCATGACGAGGATGTGATGAAGGCTTTGGAAAAGAAAGATATGCGGCAGTCCAGTCTGATTGAGGCTGTCCGTGCAAGAATTGGAGGGTAAGCGATGAGTGAAAGGATCGAGAAAATCATAAAAGAATATCACCGGATGAAAAAGGAGCGGAACTGTCTGGAGCATCAGATTCGAAATTTTAAGGGAATTTCTGAGAAAGAGATGATCGACTCCATGAACTTTCATTCCCCGGAGGGAGAGCGGGTGCAGACCAGTAATATTTCCAACAAGCCTGCTTCCATTGCTCTGAACTACCGTGAAAAAATGGAGCGGATCAATCAGGAGTGGTATGAACATCTGGAAAAGCAGTATCTGATGTTGGATGAGGAGATCCGCTTTTTTGAGGCGGCAGTCTCAACCCTCAGTGGTTATCTGCCGGAATTCATGACAGATATGGTGATCAATGGTTGTACTTGGGATTATCTGTGTGAGCATTACCATATCTCCCGGACGATGGTGGCCAAGAACCGCAGGAAGGCGATCCGGGAACTGGAGGAACTATATGAAAAGCGGGATGCCGAGATGGTATCCTATATGCTGAGTTGAGGAGGTGGATGTGATGGAATGCAGGCGAGGCGATATTTATTTCGTAGACTTCGGCAGGGATACAGAGAGCAATCTGCAGTGCGGTATTCGTCCGGCTCTGGTGGTCAGCAATAACCGGGCCAATAAGAATTCACCGGTGATTACGGTAATTCCGCTGACAGCACGAACATATAAAAGGCCCCATTTCCCTACCCATGTGTTGATTCCGAAAACGTCCGGTACCGGGCTTGTTAGAAACAGTATGGCACTGGCCGAGCAAGTCAGTACTATTGATAAGTCCTGCCTCATGGAGAAAAAAGGCAGTGTTACAGATATGGAAATTATGGCTGCAGTTACGAATGCACTGCAGATACAGATTGGTGCTGTAGAACAATATAATTGACAGATTTACTTTTGTATATGAACACCTTATAATGATAGTAAATTGTCTTGCTTTAAATGGAGGTACAAATGTATGGGATTTTGGAGTGATCTATTTAAAAGTAGTTTTGAAAAGTGGGTAGAAAATGCTTCTAAAGAAGAATTATCTGACGCTTATGAAGCAGAACGACAGAAATGGATAAGAGAGGGCTATTGTAATGGAACTGGAGAAAAGACACCTAAAATGAAAAGATTAAACGAGGAAATCAGCAAGCGTTCCGCAAAAGAATGGGAAAATAATCCAAAACGTAATAGAGATCCAAACTATCATTGGACGGATGCAAATAGATGGGATAGAGATTAATTATTTGTATTTTCAATAATAAAGCGGTGTACTAAACGTATACTGTTTTTTAAATAGGCTGTGCTATCATTATAATTGCCTAAATACGATGGGGCTTGGAGTGAAAACTTCAGGCCCTTTTTTCGTGGCCGTGCGGGGCTATATCGTTCACCCGTCTGTATATAGAAGTGAGTGGAAACGTATGGATACAGAGAAGCTGTGGGTAGCAGCGATAGAACAAATTGGCGGCCTGACGTATAGAGCTGTAGGTTATTATTTGTAATGATTTTTTATAGTATGTATGATATATTTAGGGTGAGATTGGCACACCCGGAGCGCAGTGCTAGTTTAGAGCAAGGGGTGCTAGGCTCGACTCCTGGCTCTCACATCAAGGATTATTCAATTAGAAAAGGATAGATGTTTATGTGGGAAAATTATATCTGTGAAACAGAGAACTCTTCTATTATAAAGGATGAAGTGTATAAAAAGCAGTCGAGAATCACCATTTACCATCCGGGAGAGATTGCACCTTATGAAATTATATGTGGAATTTATGGCATGATGTTTCATACGGTATTTGCAAACGATATGAAAGATGCCATAGAAAAATATGAGGGAATGAAGAAAGATTTAAAAGAATATATTGATTCGGGTATGACAGATGAAGATTTTTGTAGCGACTTTGTAGACAAATGGTAATCAATTGAAATTATAATTTTTAGTTTTAAGGAGAATTCAATATTATGAAGAAACAGGAATATAAGCGAAATGCCGATAATGTAGGAAAATATATATTAAAGGTGTTACAGACGCTTGGTGGGAGTGCATCACGGCAATTGATTAAGGAAGGAATTGTCGATGACGATGAGATTGATATATCTTACGAGGATGTGTTTGAACCAATAACGTCTAAAAAGGGTACGAAATATATTCCTTTTAATATGGATTTTAATTTCTCACTTGTGAATTTGCTTAATTGTGGGTATATTCAAGCATATGGTCGCGGTGGAGATATAGTTTTGACAGAAAAAGGGCGTTCTGTTGAAACAAGTTTATATCCTACTGAGAATGATCTGCAAATCCAAAGAGAGTATTGGGATAAAAAGCATAAGGAACGGTATTTACGAAAAAAGGAAAAAAATAAGGCTGAAACGGCAGAAACTGACGATAGCCAACTTGAAGAGACGGACGAAGATAACGATACGAGCGAAGACTGGAAAATTGAGGTGTTGAATCAGATAAAACTTTTTTCTCCGAAGAAGTTTGAGAGTTTTTCCAGACTCCTGTTTTCACACATGGGTATAAAATTTGATCGGGAAAAAGGTGTAAAAATGTCGGGGGATCATGGTATTGATGGGTACGGATATTTTGAATCCGATGAGTTTAGGACAGCAAAGGTTGTCGTGCAGTGTAAACGTTATATAGATAATCCAGTATCCGAACCTGAAATAGATAAATTCAAAGGTGTCATGATGAGTTTCAATGCGGATTATGGTATTTTCATTACGACCAGTTATTTTACAAAACAGGCACAGTCGAAAGCTGTACAGGGTGGAAATACAGTAACCTTAATTGATGGTCAAAGGCTTGTGGAATTAATAGAGAAGTATCAGCTGCACATTACGCCGGTGCAAACCTATGTGTTGGATGATTATTATTACCAGAAGGACTAATACTTCCTTTTAATATGAACGTTAATTTTTTCTTACAAAGTTTCTTAATTATGGATGTGAGCATTATGAAAAAAGTGCCGAAAGGAATGAAATATTGGTATATCAACGAGAAAACAGAACAGTGGCGAATTATGGACGATGCGCCGACATGGGCTAAGCGGGAATTTGAAGTGTTACAGAATGATGTTAATCCGAAACCGGATGAAGACGGGGTGGTAACGCAGTATTAATTTTTACATTGTTATTTCCAACAGTTCTAGTAGTGAAATAGGTGTACTAAAGGTGTACTGTTTTTCAAAATGGACTGTGCTATCATTATAATTGCCGAAATAGAACGGGGCTTGGAGTGAAAACTTCAGGCCTTTTTTTCGTGGCCGGGCGGGGCTTTATCCTTTCACCCGTCTGTACATAGAAGGGAGTGAAAGCGTATGGATACAGATAAGATGCGGGCAGCACTGTCGTATTTAAAGAGAAAGAAGCCGGAACTAACTATGCAGCAGTACCGCACGATCAAGGGACAGATCATAGCTGGTGATGAGGACGGTGCAATTCGTGGCATTGACCGTGTAGTGGAACGGAACCGGAGAGAACGTGGGGACCATGCCACGTAGACCGAATACTCCGTGTAAGCATCCGGGCTGTGGCAGGCTGGTTCCCTACGGCACCATGTACTGTGAAGAACACAAAACTCTCCACCAACATGACAGGAAGTCTACCAGTGAGAAAGGATACGGGAGCCGCTGGCAGAAAGCACGGGCTGCCTACCTGCAGTCCCATCCACTTTGTGTGAGGTGCCTTGCCAAAGGATGTTATGTGAAGGCGACGGTTGTGGATCATATCATTCCCCATCGGGGAGATCAGAAATTGTTCTGGGATCGGGACAACTGGCAGGCTCTCTGCAAATCCTGTCACGATTCCAAAACCATGACAGAGGACAGATACGAGGAATTTTGCTACCCGGAGGGGCGGTCAAAATCTCTGTGACCCTGATGCCAAAAGACCGGCGCCCCCTCAAACGTGCATTTTTGCGAAATTAAAGAGGGGGGATACCTGCCGGGGTAAAGAAAAAGCGGGAAATAGATACTGTGCAGCGTGTAAAGGTGCGGATTTCCGGCATCCGAGCCGCCTGCCAAACAAAAAATCATTTGCCAAAAAGTTAGATTTCAGGCTGGGAAACTTATCCGCAAAGGTGGGGGTTCCGGCTTTTTCTTTTGATACCATTTTGCGAAAGGATGTGAAGCAATGACCGATTTTCAGGCAAAGCAGATACGGGAATTACGGCTTAGAGGCGCTGGATATAAATCCATTGCTTCCGCTGTCGGGCTGTCGAGAGACACTGTCCGGAATTATTGTAAAAGTCATGGGCTGGATGGATATGCCTCCGCCCTTGTTTTGAATGTGAAAGAACAGATAGAAAGCGGGACAGCGTGTCTTTGCTGCGGTAAGGAACTGATCCAGCCTTCAACTGGGAGAAAGCGGAAGTTCTGCTCCGATAAATGCAGGCGGGAATGGTGGGCGGCTCATCCAGAGGCCATCAAGCGAAAAGAGACAGCTTATTATGAAGCCACTTGTGCTTGTTGTGGAAAAACCTTCCGGTCTTATGGAAATAAGAACCGCCGGTACTGCTCCCATGCATGCTATGTGCAGGATCGGTTCTGGCGTAAAAAAGAAGAGCGGGAGCCTTATATCGGCCCCGCTGATCGTAAGGAGGTATAGACGTGGGTGCAATGGAATGGAAAAAACTGTCTGTGGATGAACTGTGTCCGGCAGCGTATAATCCCCGTAAAAAACTGAAAGCTGGGGATAAAGAATATGAGAAGATTAAAAACTCTATTTTGGAGTTTGGATATGTGGAACCGATCATCGTCAACTATGATATGACGGTGATCGGGGGCCATCAGCGTCTGACGGTGCTGAAAGACTTAGGATATACAGAAGTCCAGTGCGTTGTGGTTCATATTGAAGATGAGCATAAGGTGAAGGCGCTGAATATTGCCCTGAATAAGATCACAGGAGCATGGAATGAGCAGTTACTGGCTGATTTGCTGGTGGATCTGCAGAGCGTAGACTTCAATACTGATCTGACAGGCTTTGAGGCTCCGGAGATCGAGCAGCTGTTTTCCAAAGTCCATAATAAGGATATCAAGGAAGATGATTTTGATGTGGAGGAAGAATTAAAAAATCCACCGATTTCACGAAAAGGTGATATCTGGATCTTAGGAAGACACCGTGTGATCTGTGGAGACTCTACGCTTCCGGAGACATACACAAAACTCATGGAAGGGCAGAGAGCCAATTTGGTTCTGACTGATCCTCCTTACAATGTGAATGTGGAAGAAACGGCTGGAAAGATCCAGAACGACAATATGCCGGATGAGGATTTTTTTAAATTCCTGTTCGCTGCTTTCGTAAATATGGAACAGAACATGGAAAACGATGCGTCCATCTATGTGTTCCATGCGGACTCCAAAGGGCTGATCTTCCGGCAGGCGTTCCATGATGCTGGATTTTATCTGTCCGGCTGCTGTATCTGGAAGAAGAATGCTCTGGTGTTGGGGCGCTCTCCATACCAGTGGCAGCATGAGCCGTGTCTGTTCGGTTGGAAGGTAGGCGGGAAGCATCAGTGGTATTCCGACCGGAAGCAGACCACCATATGGGAGTACGATCGCCCGAAGTCCAGCAAGGATCATCCGACCATGAAGCCAGTGGTGCTGATGGCCTATCCGATTCAGAATTCCTGCATGAGCAATTGTATTGTCTTAGATCCGTTTCTTGGATCAGGTTCTACCCTGATCGCCTGTGAAGAAACAGGGCGCATTTGCTATGGGGTGGAATTGGATGAGAAGTTCTGTGATGTAATCGTAAAAAGGTATCTAGAGAAAACGGGAACAGGCGATTCGATTTATGTTTTGCGAGATGGCGAGAAAACTCCATATTCACAGCTGCTTCAGAATGAGGGGGATAGTTCGCAGCTTTAAATTTTTTTCAAAAATGAGGAAATAAGACTTGCTATTTTTGCCTTTTAGAGTGATGAATGTACTACCAAAACAAAGGAGGCAAAATCAATGAGAATTGAAACGAAAACAGACAATCGAAAAAAGATGGTTCAGGACATTGCGGAGTTTACCGGTAAGGAACTTCGTTATGTAGGGCCACCCACCTTCGCCTATGAAGTAGGAAGCCTTACCATCGACCGGGATGGAGTGATCATAAGCGAGACGGATGAAGATGAAAACCTTTTGACACAGTTTTTACAGGATAAAGGGTATCTGGAGGCTCCGGTCGATGAGGTAAGAATTGTGATTCCGGCCGACACCAATGACAGGACATTTCTGCAAAACTTACTTGCTATGATCCATGCACGGGCTTACCTGCTCAATCGGATTACACGGTGTGAGACTTTCGCTGTGAGCGATTCCTTGCTGGAAAAGCTGGAACAACTTCCGCAGGAGAATGCCTGCGAAGCTTTCCAGACATTTCTGTCGGAAGACACCGAGGGCTTGAAGGGGCTGGCAGTGGAAGAAGGAAAAGTGACCTTTGCTTTTCCCCTTTCGCAGGATAGTGCGAAAAGCAGAGCGTATTCGGAACTGGCAGCGTTGATTACGAAAAAAGCCAAAGAAGCGAAAAGAGTCAGTGCCAGCCCGGTGATAGAGGAAAACGAAAAATATTATTTGCGGATCTGGCTGGTACAGCTTGGCATGGCTGGTACGGCAAGTAAGGAGTCGAGGCAGGCTTTACTAGCCGGGCTGAAAGGGCATACGGCTTTCCGGACAAAAGAGGAGGCAGAAAAATTCAGCATCGCCCAGAAG